>CAACVF010000117.1_pt1 | contig 16683 bp, 33 predicted proteins | sample 2381781 | NCBI WGS metagenome assembly CAACVF01 (sample SAMEA5211967, study PRJEB30684) | marine metagenome | biome: Marine; feature: Epipelagic; material: Water | collected 2015-10-15 | depth 60 m | reverse complement strand
CAATAATTAAAAACAGTTATTCTGGAAATGGCTCAACAACAGCCTTTACTTATAATTTTAAAATTACAGCTGAGACTGAAATTCAAGTTATTGTAAAAACAAATGCCACTGGTGTAGAAAGTGTAAGATCTATTGGAACAGGATCTACAAATTATTCAGTATCTGGTGTCGGAAATAATTCTGGAACTGTAACTTTTGTAACAGCTCCAACTTCTGCTGAAACAGTTGTTTTAAGAAGATCTACAACAAAAACTCAAGCGATGGACCTAATAGATAATGATCCAATGAGTGCTGACACAATAGAAACTGCTCATGATAAAGCAATTGCAATTTCTCAAGAACTTCAAGAGCAAATTGATAGATCTATAAAAATTTCAAGAGCCAACACAATGACCAGTACAGAGTTTGTTACTTCTGCTACTGATAGAGCAAATAAAGTTTTAGCTTTTGATAGCTCTGGAGAATTAGCAGTTACTCAAGAAATTGGAACATATAAAGGAACAGATGCAACGACAACGACTGCTGCTTATGTTCAAAGAGATATAATTAAATCAACGACTGCTGCTCAACTTAATAATGTTTATATTTGTGTAGCAGATGCTGTTGTAGGAGATGCCTTAACAGATACAGATCACTTTGCATTATTACTAGATGCTAAGTCTGCTGCTGATAGTGCCACTGCTGCTGCCTCATCGGCTACAGCTGCTGCTAGTTCAGCAAGTGCTGCATCATCATCTGCATCGACAGCCTCTACTCAAGCCAGCAACGCATCGACATCAGCATCAACAGCTTCAACGCAAGCCTCAAATGCTGCAAGCTCAGCAACTGCTGCCGCTTCCAGTGCTACCGCTGCTGCTGCAAGCTATGACAGTTTTGATGACAGATATTTAGGAGCAAAGAGTTCAGATCCATCAGTTGATAATGATGGCGCAAGTTTAGTTACTGGAGCATTATATTTTAATTCTTCAGCTGGTAATTTACGAGTTTATAGTGGATCAGCCTGGGTAGCAATAGTTGCTGACACAGATGTTAAAGTTTTAGTTTCTTCAAATGACACAACAGCTGGATATTTGAATGGCAAGTTAGTAGCTGGAACAGGAATATCTTTTACAGAAAATAATAATGGAAGTGACGAAACTTTAACAATAACAAACACTGGAGAAGATCCAACAGCCTTAGCAATAGCTTTAGGTTAAATTAATAGGAGGATAATAAATGGCAAATAATTTTAAAGTAATTTCATTTGCAGCAGAGCCAGCTAGTGCTGGAACACCATACAAAGTTTATACTTGTGCATCTAGCACAACCACAGTTGTGCTTGGTTTAATTCTTTGCAACATTCATTCATCAGCAGTTACTGTTGAGGTAGAATTGGTGAGTGATACAGCAAATAGAGGTGGAGTAAATAATGTTGCTAATGGAACATCATTTTTAGTTAAGGATGTTGATATTCCAGCAAAAAGTTCTTTAGAGGTCTTATCAGGATCTAAAGTAATTTTGGAAACAACAGATGAAATTAAAATAGATTGTTCAGTGGCTGATAAAATTTCAGGCACTCTGTCTATAATGGAGATAACGTAATATGTATATTGGTAAACAACCAGCAGTAACAGCTTTAACAGCTTCTGACATTACAGATGGAATAATATCTACAGATAAACTTGGCTCAAATGCTGTAACAAGTGCTAAAATGTTTTCTGGTTTTACAAATGGAATTACAATGTTTGACCAATGGAGAACAACTGCATCACCAGCTGGCGACCAATCACCAATAAGTTCTAACTTAGAACAAGTTGATACAGATGGTTTTGCTACTGAAGGAACTGCTATGACAGTATCTTCAGGAATTTTTACATTTCCAACAACAGGAAAATATTTGTTACAGCTTCAAGTAAATGTTTATGAAGCAGGATCTGCTGGTCATTATTTTGAAAGTGCTATACAAACAACAACAGATAATAGTGCATATTCAGTTGCATCAAGAGTTTATGGTTCTCTATCAGATAGAGAAGGTTCAGCTTCTCAAGGTTCAACATTTAATGCTTTTATATTTGATGTAACAAGCACAACAAATTGCAAAGTTAGTTTTCATATAGATATGATTGATGAAGCTGGAAATCAGGCAGCTGGAGACACAGGTTTAACAACTACAGGAATGTTTTTTACAAGAATAGGAGATACTTAGAATGTATATTGGTGCAACACCTCAAATTGGTAATTATCAGGTCTGTGATGCTCTCTCAGCCTCAGCAACAGCCACTTATGCTTTAACTGTATCAAGTGTAGCTGTATTTCCAGAGAGCTCTTTTCATGTAATTTGTAGCTTGAATGGTGTAATTCAAAAACCAGGATCTTCCTTTTCAATCAGTGGATCTAATATTGTTTTCAGTTCAGCTTTAACTAGCTCAGATAGTATCAACTTTATTATTTTATTAGGTTCAACTCTTGATGTCGGTATTGTTTCTGACGCAACAATAACTAATGCAAAATTAGCAAGTGATCTTATTTCTGGAGAAACAGATATAGGAGGAGCAATAGCTGATGCTGATTTATTTTTAGTAGATGATGGAGCTGGTGGAACATTAAGAAAAACTGCTGCATCAAGATTAAAAACTTATGTTGGTGGTGGATTACCAGGATTAGATATGTGGAGAGTTACAGCAGATATAACATCTAATGCTCAACCAATATCTTCTAACTGGGAAAGAGTTGATACAGGAAATTTTACTGGAATTGGTACAGCTTTTTCTGCTCCTAGTTCTGGTATTTGGACTTTTCCTTCAACTGGTATTTGGGAAATTGTTTTTGAAGTTCATTTAAGTAATTCTGGTGGTGATGCAGTTTGTAATAGTGCAATACAAGTTACAACAAACAATTCATCTTATACAATAAGATGTTATTCACAAACTGGAGATAGCGGAGATTTTAAAGATAATTTTACTGCTAGAACAATAATTGATGTAACTGATACAGCAAATGTAAAATTTAAAGTGGATATTGATAATGTAAATGGCTCAACAATAGGTGGTGATACAAACAATAATCAAACTTATATTATTATGAAAAAATTAGGAGAAACGTAAAATGGTTAGAGATTATTTACAAGAAGCATTGGCATTTTTTAATCAAGGTAAGGTTCAATGGTATGGCTGGAGAAAAACAGATGATAGTGGAAATATAATTCCAAACAATCAAAGAATGAAATATGAGCATATTATTTTAAATGATGATACAGCTACTATACCAAGTGAAGCTGATGTTAATGCTAAAATACAAGAAATTAAAGATGCAGACACAGCAAAAATAAATAAAAAAGCATCAGGAAAACAAAAGTTAAAAGACTTAGGTCTTGATGATGACGAAATCAAAGCATTAACAGGAGCATAATATGTCAATAATAACATTAAACAACAGAGCAATTAATAGATCAGATACAGCTAGTTCTGGTCAAGTATGGACAGCAACATCGGCAACAGCAGCAGACTTTCAAAATGCTGGTGGTGGAATTTCTGGCGCACAAAATTTTAGAACAACTGGCGATACAACTGTTACAACTGGATCAAATACTTTAATAACAAACTGGGAGGCTATTGACGAAACTTCTTCAACAACTATTGGGACATCTGTATCTCATTCAGGAGGAACATTTACTATAGGTGCAACTGGAATATGGTTAATTCAATGTCAATTTAGTTTTAAAATGACCACAACAAATAGATATTTTGGAGTATCAATACAGTTTTCTCCTGATTCTTTTTCAAGTACTGAAGATGCTACAAATGTTAGTGGTTCAGCTTATAGAGATAGTGGAACTTATTATCAAATGGGTAGTGTTAGCTCAGAAATTTTTGATGTTACAAATACAACAAGTCATCAAGTTAGATTTCAAGGTTCTTGTGAACAAACAAATGGAGCAGATGTTGCTGGCTCTAGTGCATCAACTCAAAGTTGGTGTAGTTTTATTAGATTAGGAGATACATAGAATGAATATAAATGGCAGACCAGATAGTATAAATGATGTTTTAGCAAGTTATCGAAACAATGGAACATCTTGGTACACTTGGGAAAAATATGATGCAGAAGGAAATAAAATTCCTAATAAAGATCGTATGCAATATAAATATTTAAAAGTTATTGATGGTGGAGATAAACCAACAGAAGATGAAGTTAATAGTTGGCTAACAAAAGCTCAATCAGACTGGGATAATGAAAATAAACCTTATAAATTAAATAGAGAAAAAAATTATCCAAGTATAAAACAACAATTAGATGACATCTATCATAATGGAATAGATGGATGGAAAGCTACTATTAAAGCAACTAAAGATAAATATCCTAAAGAATAATGCCAAGAAAAACTTCTAATTCTATGGTGAATACACAATTAGGAATAAGGCTCTCTTCACATGAAAAATTATGTGCAGAAAGAATGAAACAACTTTTAAAATCAGTTGATGAATTAAATAAGAAAGTATCAAAACTTTCTGATGAGGTAAGCACTGGAAAAGGAATGGTTAAAGTTCTTGTATTCCTTGGAACAATAGCTGCGGCTTGCATAGGCTATTTTAACTTTAGGTAAATAATATGACAATAATTACAGATCCAGGAAACTGGAATGAGGAATGGTGTAACTTTACACCAGATGAGGTTAAGTGCCAACATTGTGGAGAATTAAAAATTGATGAAGAGTTAATGGATCTTATCCAGGAAGCTAGAGAAACTCTTGGTCCATTAACAATTACATCAGGATTTAGATGCAGTGAGCATAACAACAATATAAGTTCAACTGGACCTACTGGTCCTCATACAACAGGCAAAGCAATAGACATTGCTACAAAGAGCAGTCAACAAAGAAAAGAACTAATAGACTATTTTGCAAGCAAAGTTTCTGGATTAGGAATTGCAAAAAGTTTTATTCATATAGATTTACTTACATCTGAAGATGGTTTTGATGCAAGACCAAATTCTTGGATTTATTGAAATACTTAAAACTCTTTATATTTTTTTTAATTTTTTATTTTGTAGGAACTTGCACTCTCTACAAAGCAACCAAACAGGACATATCAAATGATACAATTTCTAGGACTACTAAAAAATCCTTTAACTAAACTTATTGCTGAAAAAACAATAGGCGCAGTTACACATAAATTAAAGAAGGATGCAATTATTAAACAGAAAGAATTAGATCATGCAAACAATGTAGATATACAAAGTTTAAAATCTTCAGATAACAGTTTGAAAGATGAATGGTTAGTTATTGTATTTAGTTTAATTTTTCTAGCTCATTTTATTCCGCAATTTCAGGACAGCATGGAGCGAGGCTGGAAGATATTGGAATTTGCAAGTGATTATTTCTGGATAATTATTCTTACTATTGTTGGTGGATCTTTTGGATCATCAGGAATTACAAAGTTTATTAAGAATAAAAAGAAGTAATGGCAAAACAAAAGTTTGTCCATTTTGTTCCAAGAGAAAAGCCTCCTAAACTTGGTCCAGGCAGACATAAAAAAAGATTAAATAAATCAGAAAAGAGAAACAAAAAACTAACAAGATATAAAGGACAAGGCAGATGAAAGATCAAATATCTGTATCTGATAGCAGCAAGATTGCTCTTCCAGTTAGGAATTTAATTGCTTTACTTATGGCTGTTGCTTTTGGAATTTTTGCATATACAGAAATTACTGGAAGGCTGACTAGCCTGGAAACATCAAGACATATAATGGAGACTGATTTAATTTCTAAATCAGATCAAAAAATTGTGGACCAGGAGCAATTTCTTTTATTGGAAATGTTGACGACATCTCAAGAGAATACTGATGAAGAGATGCAAAGCATGAGAAACAACAATGTAAATCTAAATAGAGCTATGGAAGATATTAAAGAAATGAAACAAACAATTGAAATATTAAAAGACAAGGTGAGAGCAAATGGAAATAGTCATTAGTCTTTTAATGTTCTTAGGCGATCCACCAATTTTGAAGGAACATCTTTTTATAAAAGACCAAAAGATGTCAACTTGTTTGAAAATGCGTAGGATTTCTGAGAGGTCTAGTAATGCAAAATATCAATGCGCAAAAGTTAAAGCTGTTGTTAAGGATAACAAAATAATTTCAATATCAAGTTTAGATTAATTAATGCGAAGAAAAAAAGCACAACCAGAAATGGTTGTGAAGTGCGATTATTGCGGCAGCACTACTGAGACATTTGTCGCTACTGCTGAAAGATTACTTTTTTGCAGAATACAAACACCAGGTTATCCAGCTGAAAAGGATTGCCATGAGGATTATATAAATGAAAAAAAAGACAAAGAAAAAAGGTTACTCTCACAAAAAAAAGAGCAATTTCAAAAAGAAGAAAAAGTATTAACTGATAAAACAACAGCACTTAAAAAGTTAGCTGAATTACAACAGTTTCTTAAAAGTAAGAAAACAAATCATCCTACCTAAAAATTACCTACCTCACCTATCCTTCCTTAAATAAAGATTCTAAAATATAGTGAATTTACACTATAAGATTTTCCTAACTCTGATATAAGTAGTGTTGACTGATTTGAGAATTAAGTATCTTAAATATTGTTTAGTGAATTTTTTTTCACTATTTTGATTTACAGTTACTCTAGGATGTAATAAATAACTATTGTTTTTAAAACATTCCTCGGTAGCTCAGTTGGTAGAGCAGTTGACTGTTAAAATCACAAAATTTAGATAATTGATTCTTTTTTTAGTTGCAACATTAACAACTATGAAAGGAGTATCTAAATGTTTTTATTTTCCTATTCAATCTTGGAAAATAATTTGTGTAGTAAATCTGTTCACTATAATTCACTATCTCTATCACTATCACTAAATAGTGAAAATATTGTGAGTTGTTATATTAGAGCAAATTACTATTGCTTAGTTATCTCATTTAGGTACTAAAATATCTATGACTAAACTATATAGAGTAACAAAGAAAAATGGTAAGTTTATTGTTCAAAGAAAATCTGACAGATTAACTGTTTCTGCAAAACCATTTATTAAAAAATCAGATGCTATTGATGCTATGTATGCAATGATAGTACCTGGTGTTAAAGAAGTAACTATCCAAAAAGAAATATCTTTTAAAGCAGCATTCAAAAAATTTGCTGATTGGAAGTTATCATTAAAAACCAAAACCAACAGAATAGATCTCCATTCTCTAAAAAGATACGACACTGAGTATAGACAAAGAATATCTAAATACATGGATGATAAAGTTTTATTATCTACATTTAATATTCTTGATATGGAAAATTATCTTGAGAATTGTCAAAAGCATGGAGTTCCTTTTAAAACAATGCGTAAGTCTGTTAAAGATATTAAGCATTTCTTAAGAAGAGCAAATGCAGTAGGTCTTGAACCTAAGATGGACATGTTGACTTATAACATTCTTGATAATCATAAAGTTGTTCCTCAAGATGATGACTTAATTTATAAAAAAGAAATAGACATTGATGTATTGCCTGATGAAAAGATTAAAGAAATAATTGATAATCTTTACCAAGAAGGCATAAAGGCTAAAGATATAAATACTGCAAATGCTTTTGCTATCTTCTGTTTGTTTTTCTTTTTTGGTTTAAGATCATCTGAACTTTCTGCAATTCATAGAGATTTCTATCAAGATAAATCTTGCGTAGATTTTGATAATGCTTTGCTACATATCAAAGGTACTATTAGAAATCATCAATACCAAAATAAAACTAAAAATAGAGGATCAAGAAGAGCAATACCTATTGATGCAAATGGTATGAAATTTTTAGAGATTTGGTTTCATTATCTTGATGGCAGAGAATACAGAAATGATAGAAATAATAAATATTTATTACCTGGCAAAAAAGGTGGACCACTATGTTATAAAACTATAAATGGTTTAATGTGGAAAACTTATGCTAAGCATGGTCTTGCAGAAATAAAAATTGCAAGAGATGGTCATGTAACACCTATTAGTTCTCCATTAAAAGGATTTACTACTAAAATCTTTAGACACAGATTGGCAACAGATTTAATGGACAACATGCACCAATACAAAGAGCTTGGTAGAAACAGAGTTAAGTCTTTAATTGGTCATACACAATTCTCTACCTCAGCTGAGATTTATGGAAATAAAGTTAGAAGAGGAACAGATAAAGAGAGAGCTGCTGTTGCTGAGGCTAAAGCAAAAGCAATAGGCTCTGATATTTTTAGTAAAGCAATCGAAAATAAGTAGGTATCAAAGGTCATGGAGGCTGCAACATTGCAGTCTCTGTGTCTCTGTGTGAGAAATTTATTGTAAAGTTTTTAGTTTTTTTAATAAATCTTGAGTATCAGCAGAATATTTCATAGCTGCATTATGAAGATCATAAACATCATACCTATCAGATTCAAGTGTTGCCAATGCAGTTGTCTCTGTTAAGTCATCTAAATTTTTTTCCATCTGATCTATTATTTTATTTTTTTCAAGCATGTTATTATTATTTATATTTTTGTAGTGAATGCAAAGTGAATAATAGTGAATGCAATAGCTCAGAAGTTAAGCCAGTTAAGCAAGTAGTGTTGACTGGAGTTAGTTTTTTTTAATTTTTTTGTAAATAGCAGTAATTCTTTGAGTATATCGAATTAAGCCTTGTATAGAGGTCATGAATAATATGTTTCTATTATTCTTTTTTACTAATGTTGATCCAGTTTCTACAGCACCAGTCATATCATCAGATAATTTTTTTACTTCATTAATTAAATCATCACTATAAATACCAAGATAATCATTACCTTCTCTAATAACTTCATTCTCTTTTTTTAACCTTTCATTCTCATCTTCTAATTTATCTACTTCTTTATATAATTTACCATTCATTAACTTATGTTGCTTTTCAATATTCTGACATTCCACCAGTTGTTTCTCTAACTTTTGGTATTCTGTTAAAATTTTAATCTTCTCTTTTGCTGTCATAAATTTTTGTAGCTTTCTCTGCATCTGCATCAGGCAGCTGTTCATCCATAATTAAATCATACATGCCATTTGGATTCTCAATAAAGGCTATTTCCTTTTTAGTTTCTTTAATTATTTCTTTGCAATGATCTTTAGCTTGTTCCAATACCACTGTTAAATTAGGAAAATTAGAAGGATATACACCATAAATATATAAATCATTTATAGCTGCTGCTACTCTACTTAAACCTTGGTATCTTCTTTTCAATCTTTGAACTTTGCTGTCGTAATTTAAGTTGTGAGGTACATCACTCATTATTTTTTTTCCATTTTGTATTTTCTATTTTTATATCCAATTGCTTAACCTCCTGAGAGACTGGTTCTTTTCCTTCAGTAGCTTTTTCTTCACTGTCAAATTTTTCCTCCAGGATAAAAGCAGCCTCTCCAGTTGTTGTTTTAATTATTTTATTCACGACTGATCTTTAACAATTCCATCAGTATTGAATTTTATTTCAGATCTTTGTAACTCAAGATTAGCTTCATCAAGTTCAGCTTTAATTCTTGCAAATTTATCCACTTCAATTCCATAAGGTATTGGAACTTCATGAGGAGCTGTAACACTTTCAACTACATTACCTTTGTTCCTGGTAGATTGTAATAAAGGCATATTATCTGATAAACCTACTGCAATTAACTCTCTACTCTTTAAGCCTTTTGGAGTATGCCATAAGCTAATCATAAACTTACAATCAGCATCTGGATAATCTTGCTCTTCAATATCAATGTGAAATTTTTCTGATTTATAGATTGCCATCTGCTGCCTCTTTTATCTCTTCAAGGCTTCCTATATCTGCCTGAGGTTTTAGATAACCAGCATCTTGAGGAGTTCCACCTGGAGCTCTATCTAATTTTTCATTATCTTTTGTAGATCTATGAATGAAACTTGGATCAACCAAATCATTTGGAGATACTTTATAAAAATCAGCTATTTGAACTAGCCTATATGAACATGGAATATTTTTTCCAACCTCATATTTTTGAACTTGTTGAAATGTCAAACCTAAAAAATAAGCCAGGACTTTTTGTGGTCTAAACGGAGTATGATTTAATCTTAAAAATCTCATATTACCTCCTACCATTTTTGCAAATTTTGCAGCATCAGCTGTTTTATATCTTGCCATCTGTTGCCTCCATAAATTGTTTAATGTCATTTTGTATTACTTGAACGTCTATTCCAGGAGAGCCTTCAGTTGTTGCTTTAAAGCAAGCATCAGGCATTTGCTGAAATTTAGAGTGCATGTTTAAGAAATAACAATTTTTGTTATCTCTTTTCTTAATATACCAAGCTGTATTATCCAATCTTTTGAATGCTCCAGTCTTTGGATCTAAAAAAGCATCATTGCTCATAGAACAATAGCTTTCTCTTTTTTTTCTACTCATAATAAATCCTCCATAAGTGAGTTGCGGTTTAATGATGTAGCAAGAACTGAAATTAATCTTGCTGCTATGTGTGTGGGAAACTCTATTGTTTCTCCATGATTAGATAACAATAATACCTCTATGTAAGATAAAGGCATTTGATCGAATTTTTCATTGTTCATTTTTTGTGCAATTGATTGAATACAAACAGCATGTTCTTCTCTTTGTTTTTTTAGCTGGTCATTCTCTTTTTGATTTGGAAATTTTAATATGTTGGTTGCTATTTTAATTTCCTGGTGGTGGTCTTTTTCTGTACTCATTTATTATATATTCCTTGTATTCTTTGTAAAATTTTTCATCTTTATTCCATGTCGATCTGTTTGCCAGTTCTTGGTTCAGTTTCCATTCCAAGTAACTCATCGGTATTAATCTCTTCATCTTTTTCTTTGTGCATGTCATGTGCTTGTACTATGTATGCCAACGCATCATCATAGGTGTCTATTTTAAATTTGTGTGTTGCTCTTATTAGTTTTGCCTGAGCATAAAGAAGTGGAATTACATGACCAGGAATGTCTTTTTTTAAATAAGGATCTAAGAGGATGGACCAAGCAGCAGCAATTTTTTTCATATTGCGACTGAAAGATCCATAATCTTCTTGTCTGGATTTTTCTAGTTCACTTAATCTTTTATTTAGATTTAGCTTTACCATTTTTAAAATCCTCATGTCCTTTTTGAATATAGAACTCTACTGTCTTGCTCATTGAAATAGGCATCTCAAATTTTTTTTGAGAGAGTTCCTCCAAAAGTTTATATGTAGCGATGTTAATCGCTACACTTTTAAATTTATCTGGGTTCACTTATGCCTCCAGCTCAGATGGATTAAATGCTGTTGGATCATCAGCTCTCTCTACTCTATAAAAAGTATAGAACTCAGTACCTTCAGGCATTTTGCCAGTTCCTTTTGCTTTTTGCTTGTAAGCTCCGAAACGGTGTTTAACTCCATCAACTACAATAGTTCCTGACATATCGTATGATTGTGGAGATTTTTTATTTACAGCTATAAAAGCAGCTCCAAGATCTGGTCTTTCTTTTGCTGGTGCAGCTGTTGCTGCTGTTTGTGTATCTGACATATTTAGATTACTCCTCTAGTTTGCAGATTTGATTTAACTGAAGTGAACTTTTCCATAAAATCTTTATAGATAATTGGATTGTTTGATTTCAGATCGGATAAGAAAACTTTATTTTTAGAAATCCATTCCTGATAGTTACCAGCATGAGAGACTGCATTTAAGTCTTTCAGTGCTGATTGGATTTTTTTATCTTGCTGCTCTATAGCAGTTGAAACTTCTTCAGCTGATGCAATTCCATCAGATATAAAAGCACAAAAAGCAAGAGCTCTTCCAACAGCAGATGTTTCTGCGTTTTCCAAGGCTGATGTCGTATTTATTCGACTAGCTTTTCGATTTTCTTCAGCATGACCAGTTGATATGTGTTTTCCATCAATAAAGATGTCAGCTTGCATAACAACAGTTGCTGTATCAATACTTACAATTTTAGTAACTATATCAAGTGCAGTACCTAAAACTCTTCTAGCAATAGCAACTCTTAAAGCTACTGTTGCATATTCTTTACCATGTATTGAAATGGTTTTTCCATTTAATGACTTTTTAAATTCATTATTAGCCTGGACTAGCTTATCATTAGCATTAGACATATTATAATACCTCCTATGATTAGTGCTATTTTTAATCGCTGCTTTATTGCAGCTTTTTTATTTTGAGCAGCTTTGAGCTGACTGTAAAATTCTTTAATTAATTTACTTTCCATAATTCCTTAGCCTCCTGAAGTAACTCCTCTGGAAGTCCATTCCATGCGAAAGGATGTTCGAAGTTAGGATCAATCATTTGTACCGCATGATCGATAATTTCTTCTCTACTTTCTTGCTGAAATTGAGATAATATTTTTTCTCTTCTAATAAAAGTTCTATTCATAATTTGAATATTTCTTTTCATGCCTTCAACAGTTAAATGTTTGCAGTTGGTACTATCAAATATTTGATAACCTCCTTGAACAGCATAAAGTAAATAGACTGGTACTTTGAAATTCCAATGTGCAGCATACACTGCACACTGAACACAATGATTAAAACTAGCGATAGCTGGTATAGGCGAAACAATAAAAGACCTACTTCCATCCTTCTTGATCTTTCCAAGTCTGCTGTACTTTGTTTTTAATTCAATAATCTTATGAGGAAAGGCATCATTTTTTTCTGAAGTATATGAAGTTTCAGATGATGTCGGAATTTCACCGAGCTCATTTTGATTATTACCAAAATCAAAGTCAATACGACCAACAACAGGAAGAGTTGGAGAAGAAATGTAGAAAGAACTCTCCAGGCTGTTTGGTGTAATACTAACTTGTCTTTCACAAGTGATAGGACTTGCTATCGCTAGTTCTTTTAATCCAGCATATGCATTGCGAATAATTTCTGGAACTTCTTCCATATATTTTATTTTTTTATCGCTATCTTTGTCGTCAACTGGATTGTAATCTTTAAAAATTTCTATTTGTTCTTGGATTGCATTATCTAAACTAATTTTTTCATTTGTTGTTGGTGCAACTTTTTTTGTAAGTGGATTTAATTTATAAATTGTATCTGCTAAATTTCTTTGAAGTGCATCGCCTACTCTTTTGCCAGCTTCCATTGCTGAATTAGATTTTAATAATAATCTTCTTTGTTCCTGAGTTAGACAACCATATCTGAATAACCATGCGCTATCAGGTAAAACAAATTGTGTTGGAGAAAAGTGAGAGATTTTTAATTTCTCTGCGAAAAGAGGTAAAGTTTTTTCGTTTAGAGGATCTTGTAAAATTTTATTATTTAATTGCATTAACTCTTAGATAAAGAGTTTATATATAAATACAATTATTATTGTATAAAGTTACAACAGTTACCTATTTAACAAGTTTTACCTTTTTTACCTTTTTAACCTCAGTGTTCTCTTCAACAATAGGATCGGCTTTATTAATATAAGCATCTACTTGATTATAAATAAAAAAAGGTTTGTTGCCTATTCTTTCACATGGCATTTTATCTTTACATCTAGGAGATGTTCTATGCTTAATAAAATTTGAGGTCATCCATGGAAATAAAATTTGCAACTGTCCTTTATTTATTTTCATTCTTGGATTTGTCTTTATGTTTTCCAGCAGTCCTTCTTTTGAATAAACGTAAGTTACCTTAGTTATATTTATTAATTTTTTTTTATGCTCTTTTTTTGACATCTAGGTTTAATTGTTCAATTTGTTTAATATAAAGCTCTTGTTCTTTTTTAATTTTGTTTAATAATTCTTTTTGCATTATCTTATCCATTTGATCCTTAACTTTCTGCAATTCAATTTGATATTTTTGCAATTTATCTTCTTGTAATCTTTTTTGAGCCTCTTGAATTTTAAAATATTCAAGTGCTTTTCTATTCATCTCATAATAATTATAATCTCTTCTTAAAGAGCTTAGGTGCATAGTTGCAATTACTGGAGCAACAAAATGAAAAGGACCTTGTATAACTTCTTTTTTTTCTGCGTATGGATCTGGATTTAAAATAGTTTGCTTACCACCTTTTTGAACATCATAAATTCCGAACCAATAACCAGAAGGCTCATATCCTATATCAGCAAGTCTATCATCTTTTTTTCCAGCAACGACAAGTCTGCCATGAAAAGCATGATTGTCTGTATCTGATTTTCTATAGAAGCAATAATGGTTATGCAAATGTGAACCTTCAGAATTTATTTTTATAGCTTTTAAATTTGGTGTGTAAATATTTCTTGGAACAACAACACTATCTACATCTGTGGGAAAAATTTGACCTGGATCGAAAGTTTCATTTCCTAAAGGATTTGAATTATATAAATCAACAGAACCCCACACATCACATCTTAAATCTTCAAATAATAATTCAACAGGATCACAATTTAATTCTTTTGAATATTCTAATGCTTGTTTTAAAGTTAATTTAGTTTGACCTTTTAATTCTCTAAAGAAATTTGAATAATCTTTTTTAACTTTTTCCGCAAATTTTTTTGGTGTCATTCCAGCTTCAGTTACTTTAGTCATTAACTTTTCACCAGCTTTTGCCGATCTAAATGGAACACCAAGGAAAGATTTATATTTTCTATCTCTTTGAATATTCCAAGTAGAAATAAATAAATCTCTTTCTGAGCCTGGATTTTCTAAACAGTAAGAATAAACTTCACCTGATTTACCTGAAACTTGTTTTACTGCCATTGCTTCTTTATCTGTATCTGGATGTTTATATTTGTAACGAAAATAAACTGTAGCTGTTTCATCTTTATTATTTGATAAAAGTCCTGGAGGTTCAATTGAAATATCAAAGTAATCTAATACTAAAGGAACAGATCCAAGAATAGTTTTACCAAAATTAGGATCATATTTTTCATGCCACCTTTTGCCAATGTCTGGTCCATTCCAAACTATTTTAACACTTCTACTCATATTAGTTATTTATATAGACCTATTGTAGGAAAATACAATAATAATTGTTGATTATCTATTTTATCGCTATATACGGCTAAATATGGCTAGAAATCAGTATTATGACGTATTATCCTCAACTCCTTATTCTTATTGGCATAGATCAAAACATGACGGAGTATCATATTTAGACCTGGATAAATTGGCTATTTGTCCAGCATGTGCTCAACCACTCCTACTGGCGGACTTAATTTATAATAGAGATAATCAATTTAGAGGTAAAGCTCCTTGGCTCAATAGACCATATAAGTTTATAGCAAAAGCAGCTGGAATACCTTTTTTCACAGTTTGGTACACAGTTAACGAAAATACCGAAAATAGAGAAATCACCGAATTTCATATCAAAAATCAGCTCTCACAGGCACAGAGATTAAGATTAACACCTGATCGCTGGTTACAGTACCTAGAATATAAAGTGCAAGAACACATTCCAGATTGCCGATCAAAAGAATATTTATTGAAGAGAGTTACAGCAGCTAACGAACACAATCAAAACTTTTTACGACAAGATAATTATGTCAAAATTTTACTTAACAGATCCTAATATAAACACTTTACCTTTGACAGACCTTCAATTCAGGATCTATCAATATTTATGTGCTCAATACAATGTTAAGAAACAACAGGCTTTCATCAGAATAGTTAATGTTGGTGGACAGTTCCAGTTAACAAAAGATGAAGTTCAAAAAGAACTCATAGAATTGTCAAAAATTAAACACTTAGATTTACCACTTATTAGTATTGAACAAAAAAATTATATTTCTTTTGATATGCCAGTTCATAAAAAGTTTCTGGAAAGTATCGGATTTAAAAAATATCAAAGTCCTGGATGGAGAATATTGAATAACCATCTTAACGAAATAAATACTAAAATAATAAAAACAGATTATCTTTATCCAAGATTAGATCAGTATGAGCTCTATGATCAATTAGATGATTTGCCAACTGTCGAACTTAAAAAAATTAAAAAAAGTCAATTAAAATATCCTTGGAAATTAGATGAAGTTATCAAAAATAGAACATAATCTTAATCAATATTTAAAAGTTAGAAAAAATATAATTCTAATTTTTAGTGATGCTGGTAGTTGTGAAAGATTTCTCAGTGCTCCAGGCAATAAAAATGTACCTAGTATGTATCAGCTTATTGAGACAAGTTATTTAAGATCTGAACATGGTTACTGGGATAAAACAAAATTAAAGTTAAGAGCTACTCCAAAACAAATGACAAATTATGATACAGCTATTGACTTATTATTAATGATTGATGAAAGTTTATGTGATGATCCTTTATTAATGAGAAAGATTTTATGGTTAAGAGCAACAAGAAATAGTTACACTGCAATAGGAAAATATTTAGTTTATAATCGAACAACTATTAAACGAATGTATGATAATGTCTTAGACAAATTATCTAATAAAATAATTAGAGAAAGTGTTGACATAATAAACAAAATGTTTAATTAATTTACTTATCCTCAAATATAAATATAAAAAATCAAACATAGGAAAACATCATAGTTGCAAAGTTATCCAGCAGCTGTAAAATAAATAGTAACTGTTTAAAAACAGAATAATATTATCCTGAAATTAATATTTTCTTTTTCTCTTTTTTCTTTTTTCCAACAATAAATATTAAGATTTAATTTCAAACAGAATGGTCAAGTGGAAAGAATTAAGATTGCAATGTGAAACATTAACTAAGCAAGGCAAAAGACCTTGTAGAGCTCCAGGAAGAATATGCAAGAATGGTCGAATAAGATGCAGAATACATGGTGGAGTTTCTACTG
>CAACVF010000116.1_pt1 | contig 16750 bp, 18 predicted proteins | sample 2381781 | NCBI WGS metagenome assembly CAACVF01 (sample SAMEA5211967, study PRJEB30684) | marine metagenome | biome: Marine; feature: Epipelagic; material: Water | collected 2015-10-15 | depth 60 m | reverse complement strand
CTTTAACATTAACCCAGCCCCATCCGAAATGGAAAAGAGGGATGAGGTATTAGCAAAAGCATATACAAACCTTATTTACTTTGGCAGAGCCTTTCTTCCTAATGACTTCTTAAAGAAATCAGAATCAGCACCCTTTCACTACGAAATGGGAAAGAAGATGATAGATGCTACACCGGGAGCTAGAATATGCAATATCATACCACGAGGTCATGGTAAGTCTGTAGTGGCAAAAGCCGCTATCATACACAAGCTATGCTTTGCGGCTGATGATCAGCAACATTTTATTGCTTGGGTATCAGAAGAACAGTCACAGGCTATAGATCATTTAAAATATATCCGCTCTCATTTTGAAAACAACAAGATGATACGATACTACTTTGGAAACATGGATGGTGGTAGTGTAGGAAAACGCTGGACGGAAAAAGATTTAGTAACACCTAAGGGTGACAGGGTAATATCCAAAGGTACATCACAAAGACTTAGAGGTAGAGCAGAAGTAGATGTACGATATACGGGTATTGTTCTTGACGACTTTGAATCAGAACTTAACACAAAAACGCCAGAAAGGCGTGCAGACATCAAGAAATGGATTGTATCCACAGTGTACCCTGCCTTAGAAGAAACTCCGGGGAATGAGGGGTGGATATGGCTTTCTGGGACTATTGTGCACTATGACTCTTACTTGCAAATGACGTATGACGGTTGGAAGAAAGCAAAAGAGGACAAAAGGACATACCCTTGGGACGTAAACTTTTATAGAGCGATTGAAGACGACAGACCTCTATGGGAGTCTCAGTTTTCTAAAAAGAAACTAGAGTCTAAAAAGCGAGAGTTTATTGAAGCTGGCTTGGTCAATAAGTTTGCTCAGGAGTACATGAATGATGCTAGAGATGTAACCAGTGCTTCGTTTAAAATTGACAGAATACAGTATTACAACGGAAGGGTTGAATGTAAAAATAAATTTAACTACCTTATAGACGGTGAAGATGCGATACCAATTCATATCTACATGGGTGTTGACCTTGCGGCAACAGCTTCAGAGACTTCTGACTATCAAGTCATACTGGTCATGGGCATTGATTCCAGCAATAATCGGTATGTATTGGAGTATTTTCGTGAGCGTATACCAACATTCGATGTTCCGAAGGAAATTATACGACTTGCAAACAAGTATACTCCAGTACGCAGAGTTACGATTGAGACAGTTGCGGCACAGGAGATGGTTCGGGATATGGTTACACGGCTTTCCGCAACAGAGAAAAGACTTCTTCCGGGTATATTTAAGGGAGTTAAGCCTCCGAATAGAATCAAGAAACAAGATAGGCTGGAAACCAGTCTTGGCCCTATTGTCAATTCTAAGAAACTATATATTCAAAGGGAGATGACAGAACTGGTAGATGAGTTCTTTGAACACCCTAAGCCTAGAAACGATGATGTTATGGATGCTTTGTATTATGCAGACTACTTTGCAAGAGCACCCAAGAGCGGTAGGGCTAAACTGGACTCTATTGATAATGTTGACGATCATCCAATACGAAAAATACAAAGCAAAGCGTATAACTGGATGACGGGTTCAAGATTTTAAATGTTGCACTATTATACTCTTTATTGTTAACATAAGATAGCTAAATACACACATGCCAAGGTACTCAACAAGATCAAAGAAAAGATTATCAACCTGTGACGAAAGGTTGCAAGAAGTGTTTAATGAAGTGATTAAGCACGTAGACTGCTCTATATTAGAAGGTCACAGAAGCAAGGAGAGGCAAAATAAACTATATGATGAAAAACGTACTAAGGTTAGGTATCCTAATGGTAGGCATAATTCTAGCCCTTCTAAAGCCGTTGACGTTACCCCTTATCCTGTGGATTGGGAAGACCGGGAACGACAAACCCTCTTTGCTGGGTTCGTTATTGGCATTGGTCGGGGCATGGGCTATAAGATAAGATGGGGCGGTAACTGGGATATGTATGAAGAAAAAGGTAGATGGGAAGTAAAAGACAATCGTTTTGATGACTTTCCACATTTTGAGATAAAAGAATAATGCCCGGTACTACAGACACAGTAAAAGCAAAATTAACACCCGGTGAATTTGTCATCCGCAAAGAAGCCGTAGATATGATAGGAGTTCCTATGTTGAACAAGTTAAACAATATGCCAGAAGAAGGTGGACACTCCGCTATTGATAGAATTATTGATATGGCTACCATGAGCAATATGAAGATGATGTATGGTGGTGGAATGGTAAATCCAAACTATGCTGGTGGAGGAATGGTACAGCAGTATGGTCATGGCGGCATGGTAAAAGATAAGATGATGATGATGGAAAAGGGTGGACAGTTGAAGGCAGTGCCAGAGGGTAATCCCGGTTTAGGTAAGTTACCAGAAATGGTAAGAAACCGTATGGGTTATATGCAAGACGGTGGTATGGTAGACGATTCATTAATGGGTATGCGATATGGTGGAATGGCTAAAAAGAAGAAGATGATGGGGTATCAAGAAGGTGGAGTTGTAGACATGATAAAGGGCTTGTTGTCTAGGATGCCTATGAAGTCAGAATCTGTTGAGGACATAGAGCAAAGCGGTGCTCCTATGATTGATATGGAGCAGGTTTCAAGAAAAAAATTAGGTATGTCATTTGATGATTATGGAGATGCTATCAAAGCTAGAAATAACAGGTTAGTAGCAGACTATGGAAGTTTAGACAATGCTTACGATTTATTGAGAAGTGGCGAAATTACTAAAGAAATATTGAATAAAGAAAGAGATGCTTTTACTCAATTTGGAAACAAAAGAGGTTTAGTGGGTATGCAAGAAGGTGGCCCTGTAGAAGAGGGTATTCCATTACCACCTCAACCTAAAGACCCATTACAAATTGGTGCTAGGCAAGCAGACCCTTCTATGTATGAAGGTAGTACACTAGGTGCTATGAAAGATCAAGCTATGATGTTGCAGGATAGTATAGAACAGGATACGGTTAACAAGGCAAGAAATAGTTTGAAGCTAATGGCTTTGATAGATAGCTTAAAGCAAGCTGGTGCAGGAGAGTCTGTAGACTATATGCCAATGAACCCAATGCCTCCTACTAGGGCAGACTCCATGAGGGTAAGAGATTTAATGGAGTTTTTAAATATGCAACAAATGCAAAGAGTGCCTAAATAGGTTTACATGGAACAAGACCCAAGAGCACTACAAAATGATGATTTATATAGGCAATGGCGTGACTCACGATCTGACTGGGACACGGAAGCTCGTAAGGACATTGATTTCTATCTTGGTAATCATTTTAGTCAGGAAGAATCTGACGACTTAGCATCTAGAAATCAAGCAGATATACCTATGGATCGTGTATCTGCCGCAATAGAAAAATTTAAAGCAGTACTTACATCAAGGCCTCCTGCATTTACAATAACCCCTAGAGAAGATTCCGATGTGCAAGTTGCTACATTGTGGAGAACGGTGATGGGTTACGTATGGCAGAAGTCTGATGGGGATTGGCAAATGAAACAAGCGATACAAGACTATGCCACAACAGGTATGGGCTATTTGTATGCTTACATAGATAGAGAATCAGATTTTGGTAGAGGTGACGTTAAGTTCACTTATGTTGACCCGTTCAGAGTTTATGCTTCTCCTAGCTCTCGTGATCGTTGGTTTAGCGATTCAGATGGTATCATCCTTTCCACCATCCTTACAGGTGAGCAAGCCGTTAACCTCTACCCAGAATTGGGAGACAGAGTTGATCCAGTTACAGGAGAAGAGATACCCGGTTTGATTAAAGATATATCTGGATTTACATACGATGAAGAAGACTATCCTTCTTCTCAAAATAAAAATTCTATGAGCGTGTTTACTCCAGCAGAAGTAAAAGACAAAGATTATTATCAGGTAAAGAAATATCAAGTACTAGAAAGATTTTATAAAATAAAAGTTCCTTATTATCGTATTATAGATATGAAAAGCCAAGAAGAAAGTATTCTTTCTCAAGAAGAGTATGCTCAGTTTGTATCAGAAAATTCAGAGGCGTTTGATATTGGAGCTTTTACAGCAATAGAAGTTTTACAAACTCGTGTAAAAGTATGTGCATCGATGGGTGAGGTTGTGCTATATGAACAGATATTAAATACCGATGAGTATCCTATTATACCCCTTCCAAATATCTGGACAGGCACTCCTTATCCCAAATCAGATGTATCGAGAGCAAGACCTATGCAGAGACTGCTTAATAAGTTATGGTCATTAGCATTGTCTCATGCACAAGCATCAGCGGGTTTAAAGTTGTTAGTACCTTTGGGTAGTGTGGAGGATGTGAATCAGTTGGAAAAAGATTGGGCAAACCCAAATGCGGTGATTGAAGTAGACTCTTCTCAAGGTGAACCGCACTACCCAGCTCCTCAGCCTTTAGCTGGAGAGTTTTATAGGTTGATACAACAGTCAGAGTTTTACATAGATTTTATATTTGGTCTTCCAGAAATGATGCATGGCTTTGCAGAAAAGGCTCCAGAGACAATGAGAGCCACAGAAGGAATGATTGCACTGGGGAGTGAAAGACCGAAGTCTAAACTTAGAGATATAGAGTTTAGTATTAACAAGTTAGGTAAGGTTCTGTACAATCTGTCTAAAGGTCACTATACCTACAAAAAGATTTTTCGTTTAGCACAGCCAAATAACAATATAACTGAAGTTATGGCAAATTTTTATACAGATGTTTCCGGAGCTGTGTTAGATTTAAAGAAAGAAAAACATGCGTTAGATCAGCATGACATAAGAATTGAACCGGGTTCAACAAGGCCCTCTAGTAAGTATGCAGAACTTGCAGTGTATTTAGAGGCGTTTCAAATGGGAATTGTTGATAGGTATGAAGTATTAAAAAAGAATCCTGAATTGTTTGATAAGGAAGGTATTATGCGTAGAACAGAAGAGAAGCAGTTACTGCAACAACAAGTTCAAGCGATGCAGGATCAGATAAAGAATTTGCAGGGTGACTTGCAAACCGCACAACGAGAGTCTGTTAGCGATAGAAAAAGAGTCGAGGTTGAAAAGTTTAAATCTAGGCTATCTGAAGTTTCTTCAGAATCTAAAGCGGACAGAAGAGTGCAACGTAGTAAACTAGAAAACGAGGTGAAGCTAGAGGTGGAGAAATTGGCTAGTAATCTGAAAGATGTTCAGAGAAAAGTCAGTTCTACTCCTGAAGCCTAGAGACATCTAAGGAGAGACTATGTCTACAACAGAACAACAGGAAGTAAATGTCCAAAACGATCAAGTCGTAACTAATGAGAATTTCGTGGAAGATATCGTAAATCAGCAAGCTGGGCCTGAGAGTCCAGAGCAAATTCAAGAACCAGTACAAGAACCAGCTACTTCAATGGATTATGAAGCTGAAGCTAAGAAGTTCCAATCTATGTATGATCGGTCACAAGCTGAAAATGCAAGATTACAACAAGGAGCACAAATACTTCAGTTATTGGAGCAGAGACCTGACTTGGTACAGGCACTTGAAAGCGGTATAGCTCAACCACAAGCTCAACAGAAAAGCGAACCTAGTGTCGGGAAGGATGATTTTAATCCTTGGGATGCTTTCACAGATGAAAACTCTGAGTCAGGACGATATGTAAACAATAAGATAGAATCGTTAGTGAATCAGAGATTGACTTCTGCGTTATCCCAACAACAGCAACAGATACAAGCTGATATGCAAATGCAAAATACTGTAAATGAATTGAGGGGAACATATAAAATGTCCGATGGTGACATTCAAGAGTTCTTGCAATTCACTACAAAACCAAAAGAGCAAGTAGGTTTGAACAATCTAGTAAAGCTCTGGCAGATGCAAAACGGCCAATCCGTTGCTAACAACGATACAATGGAAGCGGTAAATGCGGCAAAACAAGCTCCTAGAACTGCTGGCGTTCTTCAAGGTCAACCTCAGGCATCACAAAAAAATGATACTGATAAGATTTTTGATGCCGTCATGGGAAATAGTGGCTCTTTGCGGTTACCGTGACATAACAAACAAACCACAAACCAAGAGGTAATAAAATGGCAATATCATACAATACTGGCACTTTAAAGTCCAGTGATATCACAGCTTCTACTTCCTCTGCTGGTGTAGGTCAGGCTCCTGATAGGAGACGGATATTTAATTTTGGAGACAGGGTAGCAGAATTAGCCCCTGAAGAATCTCCATTCTTCGTGTATCTTTCTCAAGTAGCCAAAGCACCTACCGATGATCCAGTATTTCGTTACTTGGAAAATCGTAATAAAATCAACTTTACTGACCGTTCTCTTCTTTTAAAAGGAGATGTTAATGGTGGTTCTGCTGTTTCCGCAGGAACGTCTTATGCGTTTACTGCTGATACTGCTGGTGGAGCTTCTGTTGACTATCTTTTAAAGGGGATGGTTATCGCTGTTCAAACCGCATCCCGTACAGGTGATCTTGGAATTGGACAAGTGGTTGTTCGTGTTGATTCAGCAGTAACACATGGTAGTAGCGAAACTTCGTTTACAGGTAAGATTATTGACGTATCCAATTCAGGTGTAACTGGATATAATGTTCTTTCTGATAATGATGCGGCTCAGATAATTGGTACTTCCTTTGAGGAAGGTTCTGGTTCTCCTGACGTTTTCTCAACAGAGCTTGAAGATAATTATGGGTATACCCAGATTTTTAAGACAGCCGCTGAGATGACAAACACAGCGTATGCAACTCGCTACCGTGGGTATGCAGACGAGTGGAGCAGGCTATGGGCTGATAAACTACGTGAGCATAAAATTGACATTGAAAGGGCTATGCTCTTTGGTCAAAAAGCTCGTCAAGGCGGTATTCAGTATTCTGAAGGCCTTATAGGTCACATTCTTAAAAATGTAAATCCAACTGTAAATGACGCTGATTTTAGCTATAGCTCAGGTAGTTCATACTATCGAAGTGTTGCACAGGCAGAAATGAGTTACGATAGATTGCTTAGTGATCTTGAAGTAATCTTTGATCCTGCTCGTGGTGGTGCTTCTGACAAGCTAGTCTTGTGTTCTTTACCAGTGATTACGTTTTTTAACAAGTTAGGCGATGGAAAATTCTTAGATGCTTCTATTGGTTCTTCCAGTAACATGCCTTTTAGAATGAACTTTGACTCCAGAGATGGTGCTTTTGGTCATTCTGTAATGGTAATTGATACTATTCACGGAACACTTAATCTTGTTAAAGAACCACTTTTCAGAGGAATTGCGGCTGGGTATATGCTAATGGCTGACATGAGTCAAGTTTCTTATCGTCCGTTGATTGGAAATGGAATTAACCGTGATACACAGGTTATGACTAACGTTCAAGGTGCTGATGAGGATTTAAGAAAAGACATGATTCTAACCGAAGCTGGTTTAGAAGTAAGTCTTTCTGAGTCTCATGCTTTGTTTAACTTAGAAAACGATTAAGGAGTTAGATAATGAAAACAGCTAGTTTAAATGCAAATAGTTCAAGCTTCCAAACTGGTGAAAAGGCGTTTCAAAAAATAGACAACTCTGCGGCAGTGGCAAGAACACTGACTGCGGCTGAGTCTGGAACTCTTTTCGCTGTAGATATGTCTACAGTAGACAATGACGTAGCCTTAACCTTGCCAACGGCATCTGATGCCATAGCAGGTTGTAGCTATGACTTTTGTTTTACTGTTAATTGTGACGATGATGCAGACTTTAGCATAACAACTGGAGCAAACGGAACTGATATATATGGTTACGTTGTTGCAGGTGCGGCTAATAGTACAGTAGACGATGTTGATGGACTCTCAAAAATAACTGTAGATGGTTCTGTTTCTCAGGCTATTGAAGGTTTAAGAATGACTCTTATCTGTGACGGTGTGAATTGGCATCTAAGCGGATATGTTCCAGTTGCTATTGGAACAGTTGTTCTTGTTGAGTCAGCAAGTGCTTAATCCGAATACATAAGGATAACAGTTTTAGGTGCTGTAGGGGTTATCAATAAAAGGTAGCCCCTAAAACCTAAAAGGAGATAATATGAATAATTGTATGCACTGTAAGAAAGAGAACAAAGGGAATTGGTTTTACTGCAAGTATTGTGGCAAAAGAGCTTCTGAAAGCAAGTTCACTACTAATATGTGGATGAGATCAGACATGGGTAAAAGAACGGATGTAGAATTGTCGGTTCAATCCATATCAGACAACACAGCTAAGATGAGAAAGAACTTAGGCGATGCCAGCTAAGAAGAAATATAAGTCTGCGGCTTGGACGAGAAAAGCAGGTAAAAATCCTAAAGGTGGTCTAAACGCTAAGGGTAGAGCCAGCTATAAAGGTGGAAAATTAAAAGCTCCAGTAAAGTCTGGTGATAATCCTAGAAGAGCTAGTTTTCTTGCTAGAATGGGTGGTATGCCCGGCCCTGAAAAAAAAGATGGTAAACCTACACGGTTACTACTTTCTTTAAGAGCTTGGGGTGCTAGCTCAAAAGCAGATGCCAAAAGAAAAGCTAAGGCTATCAGTGCAAGGAATAAAGCCAAGAAAGCAAGAGGTAAAAAGAAATGAACAAAAAAGTAAAAGCTCCAAAAGGTTATCATTGGATGAAAGCTGGCAGTGGCTACAAGCTAATGAAGCACAGTGGTGCGTTTAAAAAACATAAAGGTGCAAGCCTTATGGCTGATTTTAAAATTCAAATGGCTCACTCCAAGGCAAAGAAAAAGAAATAATGTCTAAGAAAGTTAGTTGGATGTGGGGTGGAAAGAAACACTCTGGAACCTTGATAAGGGAGACAAAAACTCATAAGTTTGCTAGAACAAAAAACGGTAAAGTAAAAAAGATTAAGAAGTAATGGCAACAGCAAAGAAAAGAGACCCCGCCAAGTGGGCGAGAGCCAAAGCAAAGGCAAAAGCTAAAATGGGTGGTAAGCACTCTGCTAGAGCTATGCAACTTGCTGTAAAGTATTATAAGGATATGGGGGGAACATATTCTGGTAAAAAGTCATCTAAAAATAAACTGTCTAAGTGGTCAAAACAAAAATGGGACTATGTTAGTAAAGGTGACAAAAAGAAACCAAAGAAGAAACGTGGTCGTTATTTACCAGAAACTGTTAGGAAAAGTTTAACCAAAAGTCAGAAAGCGGCTACAAATAGAAAGAAAAGAAAAGCTACAGCATCTGGAAGACCCAAGGCAAAGTACAGTAAAACAGTAGCAAGAAAAGTTAGGAGAGCTAAGTAATGGCTACATTTGAAGCACAAGTAGAAGGATTAACAAGTCTAAGTATAGATGGTAGTAGTGCACCAACGCAAACAGAGCTCACTCAGTTTTTAACAGATGGTGCGGCTGAGGTTATTAATGCTATGCCAGCACCTTTAAAATTTTTATGTGCAACAGAAGATACATTTACAAGTGCGGCAGTAGGCAGTGAAGCAGAGACTTTAGAGTCTTCTTCTGTATTATCCGTAACAAGAAGCGATGGAACTATAGATCAGCCTTGTCGTGAAATACCTGCCGTATTAAGAGGCAAAGCATCTGATAGTGATGACATGATAGCGGCTACAGCTACAGACCCAGTGTATTATATTTACAATGGAAAGCTAAATGCTTTACCAGCATCAGGAAGTTGTAAATATCTAGAGGTCAACAACCCTGCTGTAGCTTATGGTGATTCTGCTATAAGTAGCTTTCCAGATGAATATGAATACTTAGTGCCTTTATATGCTTCGGTAAAATCATTACAAAACGTTTTAGGCAGTCGCAGTTCCAATACAGATATAACCACTGCTCTAACAGCTATTAATACAGAGTTAGATGAAACTCAAGCTGTTTGTGATTTGCTTAACACTCAGGTAGATAGTTCTGTATCTAGTATATCAAGTGCTTTAACTGAAATAGGTTTAGCTAATGCTGAGGTTGATAAAATGCCTGCTGAAGCAGATTTAGATAATGCAGAATTAGACAAAGCAACAGCAGAGCTAACAGAAGCTGTTACGTTAGTAGATGGTGCTATAGATACTGCAACTGGTGCTATGACTACAGCGGCAGGTAGAATTAATACAGCCGTTCAGCTAGCAAACTTAGAATTTGATAAATCAGATACTATATTGGACTTAGGTGAAGCAGACACAGAGGGTGATGTGAATACTGCTCTCACCGCAATCAATACAGAGCTAGATGAGACCCAAGCTGTCTGTGATTTAATTAACACTCAGGTAGATGCGGCTGTTGTGCAACTCGGTGAATCAGCAACTCAGGTTGATGCTGGTGTAGATACGGCTTTGGGAGCTATAACTACAGCGGCTGGGAGAATAGACACAGCAGTGCAACTAGCAAATGCAGAATTTGACCAATCAGATGCATTGTTAGACTTAGGTGAAACTGATTCAGAAGGTGATGTTAATACAGCACTAACAGCTATCAATGCAGAAATAGATGAGTGTTTAGGTATAGCTGATAACATGCACACTGAGGTTGCATTAATAAATGATCATGTTGATCTTGCTAAAAATGAAGCGGATGAGATAACTGCTTTTACTGACGGAAGTGCTACCATCAACACAGCTTTAACAGCAATGAACACAGCGGCAGATAAATTTAGAGAAGATAACACAGACCCTTCTCTGTTAGGAGATGAAAGTGTCTATACAACCGGAACAGGTTTAACCTCTGTAAAAACTCATGTTGATAGAGCTATCAGCTATATAAATGGAGATTTTCCAAATGCTAATTATGATTTAGCGGCTAACTTAGCAGATATTGATTCAGAGCTTACAAATGAAGATACTGAACTTGCTAGTGGTAGACTTCAACAGGTTCAAGCTACAATAAATTCTATTGATGCAGATTTAAGAATAGCAAGGTCTTACATAGAAGAGTGGAATACGTTGTCTGATACTCTAACGAAAGAAGTTAACGCTTTTGCTAGTGAGGTAAACGCACGGGTTTCATTTACGGGAGCAAAGTCTCAAGCTGTTCAGGCCTATATAAATACAGCAAATGGTTATGCGAGCACGGCAAGAGCTTACGGTGAGGAGATACAAGCCAAACTTTCTATTGCACAAGCATATTCAAATGAAGTTAACACTAGATTGGCACAGGCTAGAACAAAGAGAGAGGAATCTCAAGCAAGAATTAATGCTGGAAATGCATATTTAGCAGAAGCAAGAGCAGGTGCAGAAGAAGTGTCATCTTATTCCACAGAGGTAAATGCTAGGATGGCTCAAGTAAGTGGCTATGGACAGGTTGTGAGCGGTTATATTAGTGCGGCTAATGGCTATGCAAATGAAATTACAAATAAGATTAGCATTGCACAGGGCTACGCTAATGAGATACAAGCCAGACTATCTCAGGCCCAAGCAAAAAGAGAAGAATCTCGATCTAGAATAGAGCTTGGAAACGCATACTTAACAGAGGCTAGGGCGGCATCTGAAGAGGTTAATGCGTATGCTTCTGAGGTGTCATCTAGGGTTAACCAAGTTCAGGCACAAATATCTGTTGCACAAGGCTTTATTGCAAATGGAGCTGGTTATTCTAGAGTTGCTGGAACTTACGGTCAAACAGCACAGGGGTATATAACAACTGCCAATGCATATCTACAAGCAGTTCAATCTTATGTTAATGCGGCTCAAGGGTACGCAACAGAGGTACAATCAAAAATAGCCATAGCAGGTGGATATACAAATGAAGTTAGTGCTAGGCTGTCCGTAGATAGTGCTCAATATGCTTTCTATGAAAAACAACAAGCTAAGTTGCAATTAGATTATGATAAGGGTATACAGATACTCAGGGGTGGATGATGTCTAAAACATTAGTAACACTATCAACCTCTCCATCATTTACTGCTGTTACTCTTAACACATCACCATCTTCTAGCGTTACTGCATTAAACACTTCACCATCGTCTACTTTAATAAATTTAAATACATCTCCGTCTTCAACACTAGTCACTTTACCAACATCTATTACTTGGCTTAGAACTGGATTTTGGGAAAGTTTTACTGTTAGGAACTGGGAAAACACTACATTAACTTGGGATGAGGCAGACTAATGGCTGTAAATAGATTAACAGTAAAAAAAATTATTAGTAGGGTACGACAGGTTTTCCCTGATGCACCTGAAACATACATAATGAATTTAATTAATGAAGCGTTAGTAGAGCTTGGAAATTATTCTACTAAAGTAGAGTATGCAAAGACTACAACAGTAGCGGATCAGCAATGGTATACTTTAAGTGATGCAAACTCAGGTATTGATGTGAATAAGGTTTTTAGAGTAAGTTTTATGGACTCTAGTGGCGAATATGTAAAGATACCAAGGTTGTTAAATGGCGAAATACAAACAATGGATATAGACTAATGGCAAGTTCTTATAACTACCCAGAAGATAAAATATCTTATTTCATACGTGGAAATCATTTAGCTATCGTAACTACTAGAGGAGAAACAAGCGGAACTACTCACTCGCTAGAGGGCCAATACAAACCAATAGATGAAGCAGTTACAAACGGTGTTCTTATACATTACTATGCAGAGCCGGATACGGTCTCAGCTATTACAGATATACCAGACGTAGACAATGTATTTCACACCTCTATTATTGACTATGTAAAGGCTAGGCTATATCAAGATAAAGCTGGAACTACAGCCGATCCTAATGTTTCTGCAATTAGTTTAAATTTATCTAACTTACATCAGGGTAATTTCTTAAATTCTGTTCAGAAAAATGGAATGAGGAAAAGAGATAAGACGGGAGGTAGCAGGGCTATAGTACCACCTGATTTCACATAAAGATCAAGATGCCCATGAGAAAAGTCAAGCTCGGTAAGGCATAAGGAGGAAGAAACAAGATGGCTAGTTCTATTAATAAATATTCAGTAGTAGAATCTCTCAATCAAATGATTTACGAGAGTGCGACTGCGGTAACTGCTGTTCATGGTGGTTCAAATCAAACATTATCAGGCTCCCATACAGCTTTATATGTAGGTGTTGGAGGAGATGTAGTTCTTACTTTACAATCCGGTAGCGATGCAACTTTTAAAAATTTAGCAAGTGGTCAAATACTACCTGTTAAGTTTACCGCAATCAAAGCAACAAATACGACAGCAACTAATATGCTGGCATTGAAATAATGTTAGGCGGTATTAGAACTACTATAGTTAACTTTGCTCAGATGATAGCCGATATAGGCTGGGCTGGAGCAGAGGCTATACAGTTAAAATGGCAAGATGCAACAACTAATTGGGAAGATTACACAGGATAAATTATGGCAAGTTTAACAGGATCAAGTATAGCATCATCGTATGAGCAATTATTGGCTCTTCCAGATGGTGGATTAAATGGCACAACACTAGTTGCAATAACAGATGGAGATAGTGCAACAGAGGTTGGATTTAAAATAAGTACAAATGCTTTAAGCATGAATAGTACAAATCAACTTCAATTTGGAGATACAGGAACTTATATACATCAATCAGCAGATGGTGTTTTAGATTTAGTAAGTGATACAGAAATAGAAATTAATGCAACTACCATTGATATAAATGGGGCCGCAGAAATTAGCGGAAAGCTTGGAATTGGCGGAACGGCAAGCGTTGATGAATTAGAAGTTTTTAACACCGCAAGCGATACGGCTTCAGAGGTAGCAATAACAACTCAATCTTCTGCTGGAAATGCTAGTGCCTTAATATTAAGGGCAAATAGAAATGATACAGTTGGAAGTCATACTGTAGTTACAAATGGTCAGTTTCTTGGTCAGGTATTGTTTCAAGGTTCAGATGGAACAAACTATGAAGATGCGGCTAGAATATTTGCAACAGTAGATGGTTCTCCAGCAGGTGATGCAACAGATATGCCGGGTGCATTGAATTTTGCAACGACTGTTGATGGCTCAGATTCAATGACAACTCACATGATAATTAAAAACGATGGTAAAGTATTTATAGATCAAGACTCAGATGTAATTGCTCTTGAAATAGATACAGAAGCAACTACTGCTGATGGTTTATTATTTAATACTCCAACACAAACCACAGGATATGTTTTAAATACAGGCTCGGCTAATTCTCTTACAACGGGTGGAATTGCTTATTTTAGGTCAAATGCTTCTACTACAGATACAAGAAGTTTAGTTTCAATTATTAATGACCATGCAAGTGCTACAGGTGCAACTGCTTTAAAAATTCAACAAGATTCTACTGGGAATGCTTTGCATATAAGTGCTGGTGGAAATGATGTTATGAAAGTTGATTCCAACTCCAGAATCTCACTATCTAATAATGATGCAAGTGCAAGAAATACAATCTTTGGGTATCAAGCAATGAATGTTTCTGGTGCTGCTGCTAGTGATAATGTAGCTATTGGTAATGAAGCAATGCACGATGTAGGTACTGCTCAATTTAATGTTGCTGTAGGTTCACTGGCTTTAACAAAAGAAGTAAATGGAGATAGGAATACAGCAATAGGCTATCAATCTTTGTATAGCCAATCAAATAGTGGCACAGAAGTTCCTGAGAATGTTGGGGTGGGTATTTATGCAGGGTTTACTAATGTAACAGGAATCAAAAATACTTATGTAGGTGGAAATGCTGGTTTTGGTTCTGCAAGTGGCAGTAATAGCAGTAATACAGGAATAGGTTATAATGCCTTGCTTGATATTTCTACAGGCTCATCTAATGTTGCTGTGGGAATAAGTAGTGGTGAAAATATCACTTCAGGCATAGGCAATGTTCTTCTTGGTCAAGATGCTGGAAAAGGTTTAGTAGGTTCTCATAACAATGTTATTATAGGTAGAGAAGCTGGTTCAGTTGCAACTGCCACTATACAAACAAACGTAATTATAGGATATGGTGCTGGTAAAGGAGCTTTGGAAGGTGGAGCAGATGGGATGGTGGCTGTTGGTGCAAGTGCTTTGGGAGCATTGACATCTGGTGCTAAAAATGTTGCAATAGGTTTTGAATCTGCAAAAGCAGTTACGACAGGACAAAGAAATACTATTTTAGGTCATCAAGCATTTCTTACATCTGTAGATGCAGACGAGTGTGTTGTTATAGGTAACTATGCTATGGGAAGTGGAGTTGCTACAGCAGATGGCACAGTAGCTATAGGAAGGTCGAGTCTTTCAGGATTGACCTCTGGAGCTGGTAATACAGCAGTAGGCTATCAATCTATGGATGCAACTGATGACGGAAGTTATAATACTGCTGTAGGATACACATCTTTAAGTGCAAATTGTGGAGATTCTAACACTTGCATAGGATATGCATCTGGTTTACTTATAACAGGCTCTATGAATGTTACCATTGGTACAGATGCAGGGAATAGCATCACTGGGGGTACAAATAATGTAGTTATTGGTAAAGGTTCAGATACAGATGATGCTACAGCAACAAATCAAACAGTAGTCGGATATGCCACAACAGGCGTAGCAGATAATTCAGTAACACTTGGTAATGCAGATGTAACTGATGTTTATATGGCACAAGATAGTGGTGCTACAGTTCATGCTCAAAAAATTAATTTAGATTCTCAAACATTAGATTTGACGGATGATTTTATTGGTATTCAAGCTACATATAAAAAAACTACTGGAACTTCAGATAATAATGATGATTTAACAGCATTAAAATCAGTTATAGAGTTTGAAGATGATCAAACAATAGGAGATGTTAAAGGTGCTTATATAGCCAGTCAAATTAATACATCTGGTTCTGGTGAATCTGGAAGTATTTACGGAATTGATGTTTTAGCTCAACAGTCTCAATATGGCTCGATAGATACAAATGCAGTATTTGGAATGAATGTTTTTGTAGATGTAAATGGAAACACAGTTGATGGAGATGTAACTGGACTGTATGTAAAACTAGACTCTTCAAATCCAACAGGAGTACAAGAAGCAGTTTATCTTGATATGAACGCTAATGCAGATAGATTTTTAAGAGCTTTTGATAGTGCAAATTCAACAGCAAGAGTTTTAATATCTTCTGCTGGTCAAATAGATGCTGAAGGCACAATTAATGCTTCTCAATCTCTTGACTATGCAGAGTATTTTGAAAGTAAAGACGGAAAAGAAATTGCAGTTGGTATAACAGTAAAGTTAGATGAGAATAAAATAGTAGCTTGTTCCGATGGAGATACTCCATTGGGAGTAATAAGACCTAAATCTGGAAAGCAAATAGTTGGTGGTGGTCAGTTATTTCATTGGGAAAACAAATATGTGAAAGATGACTATGGTGCAGATATATGGGAAGATTACACAATCACTAAATGGATTGAAGAAGTTACAAGCGAAATATATTTAAAAAGAGGTAAGGATGAAACAGGCGGTGTTCATGGTGGTTCTCTAAGGTATTATAAAGAAGAACCAGTTTTATACAATGAAGATGATACTTTGCCTTCTGGTAAACAAATTGGAGATGTAAAAACAGGTGTAAAATATTTTTGTGAACATCAATACCATTCTGATTATTTACCAAAAGATGTTTCTGCTCCTAGTAACGCTGAAACTAGTGAGCCAAGTACTCAAAGGCAAAAATTAAATCCAGATTTTGATATAAGTAAAACTTACAAATCAAGAGAAGAAAGAACTGAATGGCACATTGTTGGTTTACTTGGACAAATACCTATAACTAAAGGTCAGCCAGTTGCAAGTAATTGGATGAAAATGAAAGATGTTTCAGATAAAGTTGAAATGTATTTTGTAAAATAATAAACAAGGAGTCTCAAATGAATTGGGCAAAATACGCTGATAAGAAAGGTAAAACAGCCGATTTTAAAAGCAAAGAAAAAGTAGTGCAA
>CAACVF010000113.1_pt1 | contig 17032 bp, 21 predicted proteins | sample 2381781 | NCBI WGS metagenome assembly CAACVF01 (sample SAMEA5211967, study PRJEB30684) | marine metagenome | biome: Marine; feature: Epipelagic; material: Water | collected 2015-10-15 | depth 60 m | reverse complement strand
TACCTAAAGCAAACAAACAATTAGTGGGTAAGATAGAAGATGAAGTATCTTTATTTTTTGACGGACCACCTAATGATAAAATACATTCACATAATTTTTTACCAAGAGATATACTACAATGGTTTGATTCTATATTTAATCATTATCTTTCATGGAACAAAATAGGTGAAAATATAAGACACATTAATTCTGTATGGGTCAATGAAATGAAAGCTCATGAATATAATCCAATACATATTCATCAAGGTAAATTGTTTACAGGTTTATCATCTGTTATGATTATGAAACTACCAACAAACACAGGTATAGAATATTCAGCACCAGACAAACCTATGAATGGACAACTACAAATTATTGGTGCAGCTAACGGACAGTTTGCTAAAACAGATTATTCACCTAAAGCAAAGATAGGTGACTTTTATGTTTTTCCTTATGACATGAGACATTGTGTTTATCCGTTTAACGGCACAAAAGAAAAACGTAGAACATTAGTTTGTAATATGGATGTTGAATATAACCCAGTATCATCAAGAACAGGTAAAGGACAACTAGAATGATTACAAAAATGCCAAGATGGCAATCTTATATGGCTACAACAATAGAACCTTTATTTAGCCCAGAGCAATGTCAAAATATTATTAATGCAGGTCATGCGGAAAAACCGCAAACCGCACAAGTAGGTATGAATAGACCTACAGGTGGTGTAGATAAGAAAAAAAGAACAACAACGATATCTTGGATACCTTTTGATAAATTACCACAAATGTATAAAAAAGTAGAATATCAATTATCTTTAGTAAATTTAAATCACTTTGGTTTTGAAAATGTACATATAACAGAACCTGCACAATTTACAGAATACCCTAAAGGTGGTTTTTATGATTGGCATATGGATTTAGATGTTAATGGTCAACACGAACCACCAGTTAGAAAAATATCTATGACTTGTTTATTATCTGATCCAGCTACATTTACAGGTGGAGAGTTAGAATTTATGGAAAAAAATAAAATGCCTCCTCTTAAACAAGGTCAAGCTATATTTTTTGCATCTTTTATTAGGCATCGAGTAGCTCCTGTTAAAAAAGGTATTAGGAGGTCTTTGGTTATGTGGTTTGGAGGTCAACCTTTTAAATGAGTCAGTTACAAAGAAAAATATTATTTCCAACTCCTGTTTATTTTAAAGACTTACCTAACGCAAAAGAATTAAATAAATATTTATTTAAACATATTAAGGCTTGGAAGAAAGCTGATCCAAAAGGAGAGGAAAAAACTAATTCTGGATTTGGTTGGCATAGTAAAACCGATATGGATAAAAGAAAAGAATTTAATCCTCTTACACAAGAATTATTTAAAATGGCAGAAGAATGTAATAAAGATTATGGCATTCAACCTAAATTAGGTTTAGGAAATATGTGGGCTAACGTAAGTCCAACATACTCTTATAATAAAACACATACACACCCTAACTCAATGTGGTCAGGTGTATACTATATTAAAGTTCCAAAGAACTCAGGTAAATTGTTTTTAGAAGATCCAAGACCAGGACCTAATACATACATGCCTAGAAGAACAGATAATTTACCTGAAGCATTATGGAGAGTGTGTGCTTATGAAGCTATAGAAGGACGTATACTATTTTTTCCATCATGGCTACCACATGGTGTAGATTTAAATATGAACACAGAAAAAGGTGAAAAGAACTGGAGAGTATCGGTATCTTATAATTTTATACAAGTATGATAATACATAAAGATAAAATAATATTTAAGTCAGCATATTTAAATACTGAAGAAGGAAGAATATCTCAAACTGATAATGACAGATTTAAAAAATTAAAAAAAGATATAGAAAAGAATGGAATTATAAATCCTTTAATTTGCATTGAAAAAGAAAATAAATATATTCTTTATATAGGAGTAAGAAGATTTATTGCTGGTTGTCTATTAGGTATTAAAGAATATAAAGTAAAAACGGTTTCTGGTGCATGGGGCGATGATCATGAAAAAGTAAAAATTTTAATGGAAGCCTGTAAAAAATATAAAAAAACTCATGAAAATGGAACTCTTTTAGCTGTATGATTATTTATACTAAACTACCTATTGAAGATATTAAATACTTAGACAGACCTGAATTTCATAATGAAGAAATTAAATTTAAAATGGCTCTTACAAACTCAATAAAAAAACATGGTATTATTGATCCTGTTTACGCAGAGGTTAGTAATGACTATGGAAGATATATAAAAGTTATTGTAGGTAATAATAGAATGGCTGTTGCTAAAGAACTAGGTATAAAAGAAATTCCAATTATTGTTAATATTTATGATCCTACTTTTAAATTAAAGGGAAGAGAATTAAAAACAGATGATGAGATAAGATCTTTATTTAGATTAGGAAAAGATTTACAAATTAGAAGAGATAAAAAAGGTCAGATAGATCAAATTATGCCTCCTTGGTATATTAAAGTACAACACAAATATGTTTAAAAAAAATAAATATCAAGTTATACGTGGTGCTATATCAAAAGAGCTAGCAGACATAGGATATACTTATTTACAAATATCAGCAGAAGCTGATCATTGGATGCTTACTAACCAAGCAACACATGAAAGAAATTTTTTAGTAGGTAATTTTAAAGATCAACAAGTACCAGGATCTTATGCAAAATATGCAGACAGATTAATGGAAACATTACTTGTTAAAACTATTCCTGTAATGAAAGCTAAAACAGGATTAAATTTAATACCTACCTATTCTTACACAAGATTATATAGAACAGGTAATATATTAAACAGGCATAAGGATAGACCTAGCTGCGAAATATCAACAACACTTAATTTAGGTGGTGATCCATGGCCTATATTTATAGATCCTACGGGGTCTAACAACGTCATAGACGAGTATAAAGGTGTAATGAAACCTGATGCTCCTAAAGGAATAAGAGTTGACTTAAAGCCAGGAGATATGCTTATATACTCAGGCTGCGAACTAGAGCATTGGAGAGAACCTTTCCAAGGCAAGCTATGCGGACAAGTGTTCTTACACTACAATCATGCAAATGGACCCTTTGCAAAATCTAATTTGTATGATAAAAGACCTATGTTGGGTATACCCAAAAACCGTTGATTCACAACGCACTTTAATATAATTTAGGATACATATGTTACAAAAAGTTGGCTTTTTGCCGGGATTTAATAAACAGGTTACTGCAACAGGTGGTGAAAACCAATGGATAGATGGTGACAATGTTAGGTTCAGATATAGTACACCTGAAAAAATAGGAGGTTGGGCTCAATTAGGTTCTACAGAACTTACAGGTAGAAACACAGCTATACATCATTTCGTAAACGCAACAGGTATTAAATATGCTGCGTTAGGAACTAACAAAATTTTATATGTATATTCAGGTGGTATCTTTTATGATGTACATCCTATTAGACTTACAGCAACTTTAACAAGTGCCTTTACAACTACAAACGGATCAGCAACAGTTACAATAACTTTTGCATCAGACCATGGATTAAATATTGGTGATGTTATTTTATGTGATAACTTTTCATCTATTACTAATTCTAATTTTGCAGCTGGAGATTTTAACGATATTAAATTTGAAATTAAAACTATTCCAACAGATACAACTTGTACAATTACCATGCCTTCTAACGAGAGTGGTTCTGGTGCAACAACTTCTGGTGGTATTAGAGTACAGGCTTATTATAGAGTAGGACCTGCTGTAGAATCAGCAGCCACTGGTTGGTCATTAGGTCAATGGGGTGGAACACAATCAGGACAATTTATATCAACATTAGATGGGGATATAAATACATCAGTTACAAGTTTAGCTTTAGCTAGTGCTACATCATTTCCATCATCAGGTACAGTAATTATTGATTCAGAACTTATTACATACAGTTCTAAAAGTGGTAACACTTTATCAGGATTAACACGTGGTGCATCAGGGACCACGGCAGCTTCACATTCATCAGGTGTGCAAGTTATAGACGCTTCTACATATGCTGGTTTTGGCGCAGCTCCGTCAGGAGACATAGTTACAGCACCTGGTTTATGGTCATTAGATAATTTTGGTAATAAATTAATTGCAACAATATTTAGTGGTGAAACATTTACATGGAGTTCTGACGCTACTGATGCAACAGCTACAAGAGCAGTTTTAGCGAGTGGTGCACCTACAGCATCACGAGATATGTTAGTATCTACACCGGACAGGCACTTAGTATTTTTTGGAACTGAAACAACAATTGGAACTAAATCTACACAAGATCAAATGTTTATAAGATTTTCTTCTCAAGAAGATATTACAGATTATACACCTACAGCAACCAATAGCGCTGGTACACAGAGACTGGCCGACGGATCACGGATCATGGGTGCACTTAGAGGTAGAAATGCAATCTATGTATGGACTGACACAGCATTATTTTTAATGCGTTTTGTTGGTGCACCTTTTACATTTGCCTTTGAACAAGTTGGAACTAACTGTGGATTGATTGGTAAGAATGCTGCGGTAGAAGTTGACGGTACAGTTTATTGGATGTCAGAAAATGGTTTCTTTAGATATGGTGGACAACTAGAATCATTACCTTGTTTAGTAGAAGATTTTGTTTTTGATGATATAAATTTAACACCAAAACAACATATTAATGCAGGTTTAAATAATTTGTTTGGTGAGATAAATTGGTTTTATGTATCATCTGGTGCTAATACAGTTAACAGAGTTGTAACCTATAACTATTTTGATTCTTCACCTGAAAGACCTATTTGGACTACAGGCACATTAGACAGAACGGCTTGGTCAGACTCTGCTATTTTTGGTAAACCACATGCTACACAATATGATACATCTACAAACGGTTCATCAACTTCATCAACTTATGTACAAGGAAACACAGATGGTGTTTCAATATACTATGAACACGAAACAGGATTAAACCAAGTTAAAGAAGGAGCAGAAACTGCTATCGCTGCAAATATAGAATCAGGAGACTTTGATATTTCTATTACTAAAGAAGGTGGAGCAAGCACAAAAGGTGATGGCGAATACATGATGAAGATAAGTAGAGTCATACCAGATTTTTTAGCACAAACAGGAGATGCAACAGTTACATTACAACTAAGAGATTTTCCAACTGACGTAGAAGCAAGTTCATCGTTAGGGCCTTTTACAGTTACAACAAGCACTAAGAAGATAGACACAAGAGCAAGAGCTCGTGCTATATCATTAAAAGTATCTAACACAAGTACAAGTCAGTTTTGGAAACTTGGCACGTTTAGATTAGATATACAACCAGACGGTAGAAGATAATGGCTAAGATAACACAGGTATTAACATTTCCATCAAGAGAATATAGTCAGCTAAATGCTCAGTCTTTAAATAGAGATTTGGATGCTGTACTACAAAAACTTAACACTACGTTTCAACAAGATTTAAAAGATGAGATTGAAGCGTTTAACTATTTTATAAACTAATGGCTAACTCATTTGTAAACAAAAAGGTAGATTTAACAACAACTAGTGCTACTACTTTATACACTGTGCCTTCAGCTACAACAGCTGTAATTAAATCAATTTTAGTGTCAGAAGACACTGGTAATGCGGACACAATTACTGTATCATTAACTAATACAAGTTCCGCCGTTTTTAGTTTGTTTAAGACTAAAGCTATCGGCGCTAACGCTACAGTTGAATTATTGACTGCGCCTCTAGTCGTAGAGGAAAGTGAAATTATTAAAGTTACAGCAGCTACAGCAAATCGTTTGCATGTAGTCTTGTCTGCATTAGAGATTAAACCACGTGAAGTAACAACATAGACTATGGCAATAACTAGAGCACAACAAGCAAAACAATTATTAAATAAAATAGCACCTAAAGGTGAAAGACTAGCCTACATTAATTCTAAAGAAGCTAAGCTATTAAAAAAAATGGGTGGTGCTGGTATAGATGTAAATGGCACAGGTATTAAAAGTTACATGAGCCTTGGTAACGAACAACAAATGAATGAAAACCTAAGCGCTGCCGGTGGAGGACCCGGAGGTTCTCAAAATCAATCGGGTGGAGGCTCTGATGATGTTTATGCACAAAGTGTTAGAACAAATCAAAGAATAGCGGCTGAAAGAGCAGCTGCAGCAGCTAAAGCTGACAGAGAAAAAGCAGAAGCAGAAGCAGCTTTTAAAGAAAATCGTTTTAATTACAATAGACCAAATAAAGTTAACAAAGCAATTTTAAAAGCAGTTTCTTTTATGCCAACAGTAAGTAGACTTACAGGTATAACACCAGAGTATTTAAATGAACAAGAACAAATAGCGTCTACAATAGAAAATCTTGCATTAGGTAACTATAGTCCTGGTTCTATAGGTTCACAATATTTTGGTCCTGTTACAGACGCAGCTATGAGTAATTATAAAAGCACTGTAGGAGGTTTTCCCACTAGAGATACAGGTGGAGGTGGAGATGGAGATAGTAATTATGTGCCACCAGTTTATGTACCACCAATAACAGCGGACACTGCAGCTGCTAAAAAAGAAGATGAAGCTAGTCCTTTTACATCACAATTTACAAGAGCAGCCTTGACGGATGACGATAAGGCGCGTATTAATCAAATTGGAGGACTTTCAATTTTTGCTGCAAACGGTGGTAGAATAGGTTATGATATGGGAGGAGAAGTTATGGATCAAGAATTACAAGCAGGAGCACCTGAAATAAAACTAGAAGGAAATCAAATTCCTCAAGAACAAGAAATGGCATCAGCACCAAATATAGATGCAGAATTATATCAAATGTTTATGGATGCTTTAAGAAAAGGTGATGTACCTCCAGGCACAACTTTTGATGCTTATAAACAATTAATGATGCAGATGATGTCACAACAACAAGATGAACAAATGCAACCTGAAATGCAAGAAGGTATAATGCAAGCTAGCACAATGCAACCTGAAAGAGAGATGGCTGCTTATGGTGGTATCATGGGTGCAGATGGTAGACGTGCCTACGGTTTTGGAAGTTTTGTTAAAAAAGCATTTAAAAAAGCTGCAAGAGCAGTTAAGAAAGTTGCAAAGTCACCAATAGGTAAAGCTGCATTATTATATGCAGGAGGAACTTATTTAGGTGGTACAAGTTTATTTTCTGGCCCTGCAAGTGCAAAATATACAGGAGGTAATTTTTTTAGCACATTAGGTAAAAGAATGGCTAATCCAGGATTACTAAAAAGATTATATAACCCTGCATTTTTACAATCAGCTACAACAACAGGAGCAGGAGCAGGAGCAGGAGCAGTAGGAATAGAAGGAGTAAATTTAAATTATCCTGATCTAGCATCAAAAGTTATACCTAAATCTAAACCAACAAGTCTTTTTACTAAAGCAGCAAATTTATTTAAAACAGATGGTAAAATAGATCCTATGAAAGTTTTTACAGGTATTACAGCAGCTTCTGGTGCTGCAGGTCTTTACACAGCTAAAACAGCAGAAGAAGAACAATCATTAGAAGATGCTATAGCAAATGCATCACGTGGAGAAGGTATGGATCTTGCTGGTATAAGAAAATACATTGCTGATAACAAAGGACAAATTGATCCAAGTCAATATATGGCTCTTCAAAAAGATTATTACAAAGTAGCTAAAGGCGGAAGAATAGGTTTTGCTGAAGGTACTAAAAATTATAATGAAGATCCTGAATACAAAGGATGGAAAAAAATGTACGAACAAAATCCTGGTGTAGCTGAAATGCACGACAATCATAAAACATATTTAAATTTTTATAATGCACAAGGAAAAGCAGAAGGCGGACTCATGGATCTAGGTGGCAACGAAATGGATTTAAGAGGTGGTGGATTTGTACCGCTTGGAGCTCAGGAAAAAGCAGATGACGTTCCTGCTAGATTATCAAAAAACGAATTTGTATTTACAGCTGATGCCGTAAGAGCAGCAGGTGGAGGAAGCGTTGATAAAGGCGCAGAAAAAATGTATAACACAATGAAAAGATTAGAAGGAGTAATGGCATAATGGGATTAATTACAAAAGGAATGGGTGCCATAATGAAGCTTGGTAAAAAACCTAAAAAACCTAAAAAAGAATCTTTACTTGATTTTGTAGATAGAAAAAGTGCTGAAGATCCTGATAATATAATTAAAAGTCCAGGAAAAATATTAAAAAATATAGGTAAAGCTACAGCTGTTGGAACTACAGCAGTAGTGGGAACTGGTATAGTAAAGAAAAAATTAAATAAGAAGGATAAAAAATAATGGCAATAACAGAAACACGTGCATTACCCGCACAATTTATTGAAGACCTAGGAAAAGACTATGCTAAACAGTTAACCGCTGCTACAGCTGCATCGCAAGCTTTACCTACATCAACATTTGCACCACAAGTTGCAGGTCAAACAGCATTACAACAACAAGCAACTACACTAGCTGGTCAAGGTGTTGGATCATATGCACCGTTTTTAACTGCAGCAGGTCAAGCAGGAACAGCAGCAGGAACAGCATTAGGTGCGGCTGATACAACTTTAGGCACAGCAGGAACAGAATTAACAGGAGCGGGTACAGCATTAGGTACAGCAGGAACTACAATAGGAGGAGCTTCTCCTTTTATATCAGCAGCAGGAACAGGATTAGGAACTGCAGCAGGATTAACAGGAACAGGTACAGGAACAGGTACAGGATCAATAGCTTCTTATATGTCCCCATACCAAACACAAGTTATTGATGCAACACTAGCAGATTATGACTCAAGAGTTGCAGCACAAAGATCAGGTGTTACACAGCAAGCAGGTTTAGGCACAGTTGGTAATTTAGATTCAGGAAGATTTGGTGTTCAACTAGGTGCATTTGATGCACAGACTGCAAGAGACAGAGCATTGATAGAAGCAAATTTATTACAAACAGGTTTTGGTCAAGCATCAGGAGCAAGACAACAAGATTTCGCTAATCAAGTAGGTTTAGCACAAGGTCAATTAGGATTAGGACAAGCACAATTAGGTTTAGGACAAGCACAAGCTGGTGTGGCTGGACAACAAGCAGGATTTGCTGGGCAGAGAGCAGCTCTTGCAGGAGCACAACAAGGTTTAGGACAAGCTCAATTAGGTCTTGGACAATTCCAACAAGGTTTAGGTGGAGCAACACAAGCATTAGGACAACAAGATATTGCAACTGTGGGTCAAGTGGGCGCAGCAGACCAAGCACAGGCGCAAGCTCAATTAGATGCTACAAGAGAAGCAAACAGACTAGCAGCTTACGAGCCGTTAGAAAGACTTGGTATATATGGTCAAGGTGTTACTGGATTAATGGGCGGATACCCTGCACAGTATCAGTTTACATCACAACCAAACCCTAGTCCTCTAGCTACAGCACTAGGAGTAGGTTCTACATTAGGTGGTATCTACGGAAATATTAGAGGAAATAGAAAAGTATAATAATGTCAAATAGAATATTAAGAAGACCAATGTTTAGAATGGGTGGCTCTGCAAACGAGGGCATTACCTCTGGTTTAGATAAACCAAGACAAAATTATTCTATGGGTAAAACTGTTCAAGCACAAAGAGATGTTATCAATCAACTTGCACCAAGAGATAACACAGCTTTTAATAATTTTTTAATTAGTACAGGTTTAGATTTAGTATCAAGACCAGCGGGTGGTAATATATTTCAACAAGTAGCAACATCGGCTAGACAACCTTTTCAACAATTTCAACAACAAAAAGCTACAGAGGGTGCTGCCGATAGAGATTTAATTACATCATTAGTAAAAGGTTATGACTCAGGTAAATTATTAGATATACAAAGAAAAGCACAACTTGCTTTTGAAAGCGGTGAGTTTTCATCTTACGAAGCAGCTTTACAAGCGTTTATACAAAAAGATTTATATTTAAAAGGTCCAGAAGAAGGACAAGAAATAACAGATTATTTAATTGACCAAGAAGACATGACTCCTACTGTGGCTGGTGAAATTTCAAAAGCAGTAATTAATATTAAACAAGGCAAAATGGATAAATTTTATCCTGGCATTTCTGAAAATTTTGATTACGCTAAATATTATGTTGATGGTGAAGATATTGATACTGTATTAGATGATGGATCAGTTCAAGTTAAAGACAATTCTGTAGTAGATTATGTTGAAGGAAAATTTTATTACAATCCAAGTGACGGAGGAATATATAAATTTAGTGGTTCAGTTCTAATACCTCAAGAACCAGTAGAGCAAACAGCAGAATAGGAGACACATGTCTGATTCTCAAGAAAGAAACTTCATTGACAAAGTTTTAAAGCCCACGGACCAAGAAAAAAAAGAATCTAATTTTTACCGTAAACGAGGTGAAGCCTATCAACAATACATAAAAAAACACGGTATAGCTGAGTTTTTAAAAAGAATAACAGAAGAGAAAGCAGCAGAGGAAAATAAGTCTGTAGAAGAAATACAAAAATTAAATTTAAAACCACAAGAACTTACCGGTGGTGCTAGCGAAAAAGTATTAAAAAAATACAAAGTAATTAAAATGCCTGAAGCTCAGGTAGAAACACCAGCGCCAAAAAACATGTCAACGTATGACACAAAGTCTGGTGATTTTGTATTAAGACCAGAAGAAAAAAACAACGAAGTTAGTCTTGGTGAGTCTATTGATGCAGCTTTTGTAAGTGGTTTAATTAAAATACCAAGGGGTGTAGTTAATTTTGGAACTTTAGTTTATGACGCTTTTCAAGAAGAAGGTATACCTGTAGATCAATCACTAACATTTAAATTTAATAAAGCTTTTGAACAAAGTATGCTTGGACCTATAGCAAAAGAGTCTGAAGAAAAAGCAAGAGCAACAGCTTCGGGAAGAGTTACAGAAGCTATAATTCAAATATTTGGAGCAAGTAAATTAGGTGGTAAAACAGGAGCATCTATTGTTGCAAACGTTTTAAAAAAAACAAACGGTATTAGTAGTAAATTAGTTAAAGCTATTAAAGGAGATAAATACGTAAAAACCACAGGCAATAAAAATTTATCTAAAGCTGTTGAAAAAGTTGCTAAGTTAAATAAATTGTCTGGCAAACAAAAATTTGCTGCTTTAGTTGTGGGTGGAGGACTTGGTACAGGTGCTGTTATTATGAAAGCAGAAGACATCGGAACTTTTGGAGATATAAAAGGTTTAGATTTTTTACCCTCTACATTAGATAGAAGAGAACGTGGATCTGCTAAAGATGATGCCTTAAGACAATTATTAAATAAATTTAAATTTGGTGCTGAACTTGGTTTTCCAATAATTCCAGCTGCAATCGGTGTTAGTAAGCTTGCTAAGTTTGCTTTGAACAGAGGAACAGAAGCAGCATTTAGTAATAGTTTAGTTCATAGGTTAGTTGATAAGTTTGTTCTTCGACCTTTTAGATCTAGAAGTGGTTTAACTCCAGAATTGTTTAAAGGTAAAATGGAATTAGAAGGTTTTAAAGCAGCGATAAAAAATAAAACTATAGATTTTACAAGAAACATTGATGACGCTTTAAAAAGAATAGTGCAATCTTCTACTAAAGCAGCTGATGCAATATCAAATCCAGATGCAATATCTACAGTTTTAGCTGACTTTATGATGTTGGGAAAACAAAGTGTTAAAAATGTAAAAGGTAAACCTAAAATTATGTTTGAAGGTTTTGATCCTAAAATTATAAACGGTTTTGTTGAGTCTATGAAAAAATTAGGTTTAAATAATGTGCAATCATCAGGTTTAGTTAATGAAATTACAAAATTTAGAAAAACACAAACACTTTTTTTAAATGAAATAGTTGCAGGAAAAAATTTAAATATCGGTATTAGAGAACTTAACGATATTATGTTACGTAGGTTTAAAAATTTTACATCTAATGATTATAAAGCACTAGAACCACAAGGTTTTTTTGGATTACAAGGTTATAAACCAGTTAAAGATGTTATTGACGAAGTTGCTGGAATATTTCAACGTTACTACAGGCAAAACGGTAAGAAACTAAACCCTGGAGATGCTGAAGATATTGTTAAAACTATTTTAAAAGGAGCAACAAGAAACCCACAAACTAAAACACCCGAGTTTGTTTTTGGTGAAGCTAGTGTATTAAAAGATTCTGCTACTCAAGTAAAAAACATTGGAGACAACATTACATCTGCAGGTAAATTTAAACCAGACAAAAAAGGTGGTCTAATACAAAAAGAAAGCGACTTAAAAGCTTTTAAAAAGTTATTTGGCGAATACAAAAACGCTTCTCAAGTTATTACTAATACCATGAGTGATTTAGCTGCGGTAGTAGGTAGAGATAAATATTATAATTTTCTTAAAAAAGCATCTGATGATTTAATAAATAATGGTCAACGTGGTTTGTTTTATAAATCTTACAATGAAGCGTTAAAAGCTTTAACTGTGCCTGGTGGTAAGTTAAGTAAAGAAGTTATAAAAAATCCAAATGGTTTAAAATTTAGAACTAATTTAGATGAAGAAATTTATACAAGTCCTTTAGATGGTTTGTTTACTACAACAGATTTTGAAGCGGCTGTTAAACTAGGCGATGACATATTAACAAGTAATGCTGCAAAAAGCATTGGTTATAAATATTTAGTAATGGTTCCAAAAGGTTTAACTCAAATGGCTAAAACTGTTTTAGGTCCATTTACACACACAAGAAACTTTTTTTCTGCAGCAGTTACAACGTTGCATTCAGGTGTAATGTTTATACCACCTAGCGAATTAGGTAAAGCTTTTGCTAGAGCAACAAAAACAGTTCAACCACAATTAATGTACAGAGCAACAGGTAATCCAAGGTTCCGTAATCTTCCAGAGAACCAAGGGTTGTATCAATATCTATTAGGAAAAAACGTAGTTAATCAAAATGCTATTTTTAAAGACATAGAAGGATTGTTAAAAGATATAACATCAACAGGTAAAGGTGATTTGTTTAATAATTTATATAATGTTTTTGGTAAAGCAGTTGCTAAAAAATTAAAAGGAATAAAAAATGTTGCACAAGATTTATACATAGCAGAAGATGATGTTTGGAGAATAACTAATTTTTTAGGTGAAGAATATAGATTAACAAAAGCATATCAAAATGCTTTTAAAATTGGTAACATAAAAAAAATTCCAAGTCAGTTACAAATAATGGATGAAGCTGCACAGATTGTAATTGATACTATCCCAAACTACTCAAGAGTTTCTAATTTTGTTCAATCTTTTAGAGCTTTGCCTTTTGGTAATTTCGTAGCGTTCTCTTCTGAAATTTATAGAACAGTTCCTAACTCTGCAGTGTTAGCAATTAAACAAGCGCAAAATCCTGTGTTTAGATCAATGGGTTTACAAAGATTAGCAGGAATGATTGCAACATACATAGCTGTTCCAACAATTACGGTGCAAGCAATGATGGGCCTTTACGGAATTACGAGAGAAAAACTATCGGCTATGAGAGAAATGTTACCAGAGTGGTCTAAAGATTCTACAATTTTACCTATATATAAAGACGGTAAATATTCTTATGTAGATTTTAGTCACGGAAATTTTTATGACACAATGTTAAATCCTGTACAAAGTGTTTTACTTGGTGTTGAACAACAACCTGATGCACCTTTAATTCAAGGTTTGGCTGATGGAACTGTAAAAGCTGCCTCTAGAATGATGAGACCTTTTGTAGATGAATCTATTTACGCAGCACAAGTTATTAATTTATTGTTTAGAGGTGGTGAAACAAAAGATGGTAGAAGAATCTTTAATGAACAAGATAAATTAGGGGATAAAATTACTAAATCTATGAAAGAAGTTGCTTTTGCTTTATCACCAGGTTCATTACCTCAATTAAAAAGATTATACAAAGCCGTTGCAGGTGAAAAAATAAAAGGTGTTCAATATGAAATTCCATCAGAGATAGCTGGTTTTTTTGGGTTTAGAGGTGTGCCTTTAGATATACCTAAAACATTAAACTTTAAAATATTTGAATTTAACAGTGAAATTAGAGATGAAAGAAAATTAATTTATGCTGGAACGTTAACAGGTGATCCTGTTAAAGACAACGATAAAATTGTAGAACAATTTATTTTTGCTAACGCACAAAGATTAGAAACTTATAATAAAATGAGAAGAACTTACGATGCTGCTAAAGTTTTAGGAATGAGAGACAAAGAAATAAAACAACTTTTTAAAGATAGGGGTGCTGAAGCTTTGTATCAAGATATTAGAAGAAATAGATTTAAACCTTTTGATGTGTCAGATAACATGGAAGAAGCTTATGAAAAATTAGCTAAAAAAAATGGCATACCAAATCCATATAATAAATCAGTTAAAAAAAGAGTAAGAAAAATTGTAAAAAGATTAAAGAAACAAAGATTAAATGAACCTTTAAGAGTAGGTGAAAAAGAATTTTCTTATGATGAAAAATCTACGCCAAAAGTTCCAGTAAAACCACTACCGTCAACACCAAGACCAACGGTAAAACCAATGCCAAAAATCAGTCAAGTAGATGGCTTGACAGGAACAGAAAGAGCTTTATTATCACCATCTGAACAGGAGATTGCTAAAAGATCATGATACCCAAAACAACAAGAGAACATATTATAAGTTTACAAGGTAATATTACAGGTCTCAAAAAAGACGTGTCCAATATAAAATCAAATCATTTAAAACATATGCATGAAGATATTGACAAATTGGGTGGCAAGGTAGACAAAATCTACTGGGTATTATTGGGGACGGTTGGGGCAGCCGTTCTAACTCTATTAGAAACATTTATTACATAATGAAAATATCAGATAACACAGCAGTCAGCATGCCTATAAGAAATCTTGTAGCAATACTATTAGCTGTAGCAGCTGGAGTGTGGAGTTATAGTGAGATAACTACTAGACTTATAACATTAGAAACATCAGAACAATTAATGAAACAAGATTTACTTGAGGCCAGTACACAAAAACCTATCGATCAAGAGCAATTTATGTTAATAGAAGACTTGTATAAAACAACTGAAAAATTAGAAGAAACACAAGAACAGAATATGACAAACAAAGTTAATATAGAATTTTTAAAAGACCAGCTAGAAAAAGCGTTAAAAGATATTGAAAAGTTAAAAGACAAACAGAGAGAGTTTGCAAACGGGAACGGTCATTAATGATAGCAGAAATTGTAGCCCTTTTAATGTTTGTAGGACCTGATATCAAGGAGCACAGAATACAACCCTCAATGAGTGTCTGCCTTAAAGGCAAAAGAGAAGCTACTAGAGTGCCTCAAGAAAATATAGATTATAAATGTATTAAATCTAAAGCAGAATTAGAGACAAATATAGATGGATCTCAATCAATTAAAGCATTAATATTGGAGTAATTATGAAACTAACAGCTAACATAACCCTTGACGAACTTACCAAAAGCCAAACGGCTGAACGTAAGGGCATCAATAACAACCCATCACCAGAACAAATAGAAAATTTAAAAGCTCTTGCAGTAAATATATTGCAACCGATACGATCTCATTTTGACAAACCATTAATTATATCTAGCGGATTCCGTTGTGCACAACTGTGTGTAGAAATAGGCAGCAGCATTAATAGCCAACACGTAGCAGACGATGAAGCGGCAGCTGCAGATTTTGAGATACCAGGTGTGGATAACAGAGAACTTGCAAGATGGATTAGAGATAACTTAGAAGTAGACCAAGGCATATTAGAATTTTACAAAGATGGAGAACCAACATCGGGATGGATACATTGCTCGTACTCTCGTAACAAAAACAGACAACAATGGTTACGTGCTATGAGAGAAGATGGTAAAGTTAATTATAAGCCATGGCTGGAATGAAGAAAGACGAAACAGGAATGTTCCATACTGAAATTGTAACTGGTGATTGTCCAGAATGTAATTGTAAAAGTATGTTAGTTAAGATATATGATAATCTTTACAGATGTGTAAACTGTGGTGAGGACACAGAACAAAAAGTAAATGGTGTTATTAAGTATATGAGAGTAGACAGTGAAACTAAAATGGCTATAAGAGAGTTTATGGATGGCTAAAAAGAAAGCTCTGTTTGGAGTATCTAATTACCATAAGCGTACACCAAAGAAAAGACCAGGAAGGATAAGAAAGAAACATGGACCAAGAGCTATTAAACGTAAGAAGTATCGTGGCCAGGGGCGGTAATGCTTTGGAATATAATTATATTCTTCTTTTTTGTTGATATAGCTTTATTTTTGATTATTCTTATTGCTTCGATAATGACAATATTATGAAACCTATAATGATTACATTAATGTATTTAACTTTTGGTGGAGACATCAAGTTAGATACGTTTGAGATACAAGATAGTTGTAGCAGCTGGTTTCATTCCAATATTACTTCTGTTGAGAAACAAAAGAAAACTTTTATGAGCAATCATTATTATCATATGTATAAAGGTAAAAGAGTTATAGGCTATGTTTGTGGAGGAGAAGAACCAAAATGAAATATAGACCATTACCTTTTTATTTAACTATTAAAGAATCTGAAATACATGGATTAGGTTTATATAGTCTTGTAAAAATACCAAAAGATACCACAATAGGTATGACACACATACAGATTGAAAATGATCTTATTAGAACTCCGTTAGGTGGATTTATTAATCACTCTGATAATCCTAACTGTGAAAGAAAAGAATATAACAACAGATGGTTTTTAAAAACAATACAAGATATAGACAAAAACAAAGAACTAACTCTTAAATATAGTATGTATAAACCCTAGGTTGTATTTACCTGACGGCAATAAAATTTTACATATAATCTATTTGCATTCATCTGATCATCACCTAGCATATCAATGGTAGCCAATGTATTAATTGTACCTTGTCTAGAACATTCAGTCCAAGTGTCATGTTCAAGAAAATGTTGTTCTGGCATACAATTACCATACAACCCTGAGCATATTTGCATAACTAATAAAAATTTTATCATTGACAATCCCATAAAAATAGTCCTATATAATGACTTAAAACAGAAAAGGAAAGAAATGACTGATATATCAAAATATAGAAATGTGTCTTTACCACATCAAGTTTATAAC
>CAACVF010000055.1_pt2 | contig 17117 bp, 19 predicted proteins | sample 2381781 | NCBI WGS metagenome assembly CAACVF01 (sample SAMEA5211967, study PRJEB30684) | marine metagenome | biome: Marine; feature: Epipelagic; material: Water | collected 2015-10-15 | depth 60 m | reverse complement strand
TTTTGATCCTTTACTGCAACGTGCAGTCAGTAAGTTTATTCATGCTGAAGATTTAATTGTTCCTTACTCAGCAACTGATTTATTAACAAGTCCTCGCATTACACACGTTATTAAAATGGATTCCAATGAGGTTTTAAAGCTTCAACTTGCTGGATTTTACCGTGATATAGAGCTTCCTAGCTCTGGTTATGATACTACAAATTATAATCAAGTTGATGAAACCATTAACGAAATACAAGGTGTTCAACCAACAAAAGGTTCTGAAGAACTAACAGTTTATGAAATTCATACAGAACTTGATATTGAGGGTTTTGAGGACATGGGTGAAGATGGTGAACCTTCTGGTTTAAAACTTCCTTATGTTGTTACGATATTAGAAGATAATGGTGAGGTTCTTGCCATTAGACGTAATTACGATGAACAAGACCTAATGAAGCGTAAAAAGCCTTACTTTGTGCATTATAAGTTTATGCCCGGTTTGGGATTTTATGGTTTAGGTCTTACACATATGATTGGTGGTTTGGCTCAAGCTTCTACATCAATACTAAGACAGTTAATTGACTCTGGAACATTATCTAACTTACCAGCAGGATTTAAAGCTCGTGGCGCTCGTATTCGTGATGAAGATAGTGCATTGCAACCGGGTGAGTTTAGAGACATAGACGTAGCTGGTGGCGATATTCGTACATCATTGATGCCTTTACCTTTTAAGGAGCCTTCAGGAACGCTCTATCAGCTTATGGGAACGCTTGTAGACGCTGGTAGACGCTTTGCATCTATGGCAGACATGAAAATAGGTGAAATGGGTGGAGAAACGCCTGTAGGTACCACAATGGCTATTATGGAGCGTGGCACGAAGGTTATGTCTGCAATCCATAAAAGATTACATTATTCACAAAAGATGGAGTTTAAACTTTTAGCGAATATCTTTGCTATGAATCCATCTCCTTATCCTTATGCAGTTGCAGGTGCTGAACCTAATATAAAAGCACAGGATTTTGATGGTCGTATTGATATATTGCCAGTAAGTGATCCAAATATCTTTTCTATGTCGCAACGTGTGACTTTAGCACAAACAGAATTACAATTGGTGCAATCAAATCCACAAATACATGGTGGTCCTCAAGGATTGTATCAGGCGTATAGAAATATGTATGAGGCTTTAGGTGTATCAAACATAGATGCAATCTTACCTGCTCCTCAACAACCACAACCTACAAACCCAGCTAAAGAAAATCAAAATGCTTTACTTGGACAAGCTTTGCAAGCCTTTCAAGGTCAAGATCACCAAGCACATATTCAATCACATTTGGCTGTATTATCGACTCCAACTGTGCAAACAAGTATGGCTGTAGCTGCTGTTTTACAAGGTCATATACAAGAACATATTGGTATGCTTGCCGAGATGAAAGCACAAGAGCAAGTCATGTCGCAATTACCTCCAGAACAACAACAGATGTTGCAACAAGATCCAAATATGCAACAGCAAATACAAGCACAAATACAAAATGTTGCTTCTCAAATTATAGCTGAAATGATTGAGCAATATGCACAAGCTGTTACTCCACCACCACAGCAAGATCCTCTCGTTGCAATTAGACAACAAGAACTTGCAATTAAGGGTGCTGATATACAGCGTAAAGGCGAAGAGTTTGATAAGAAATTAGAGCAAGATCAACAAAACGAAAGAAATGATGCTCTTATTGCTCAACAAAGAATAGATATATCTAAGGAGGCATTGGAAGATAAAACTCGTGTTGCTGAAGAACGTATTCAAACACAAAGAGATATTGCAGCTTTAAATAACATGAAAAGGAACTAAATAAATGTCATCAGTTAATCAAGAATATTCAAGAAGAGTTAAAGAAGAAAAAATACTTAGACGACAAAAGAAAGAAGGAATACAGCCAGTTGTTGAACCAGTTGTTAAAAAAGAAGAAACAGTTTTGGTTCGAGCTAGAGATGAAAAAGGTCATTATGTTAAAGATGATTTAAGCACTCCAGATGTTAATGAAGCTTGGGTTGAAAAGCCAAAGAAGAAAAAAGCTGGACGACCTCGTAAGAAAGTTTAATTTTTAAGGTGTAATTATGCCCGAACCGATAACCATTGCTTTATCCGCATTTGCTGCCGTCAAGGCTGGGGTGGCTGGTGCGAAGTCAATGGCAGAACTTGGCAAGGATTTAGGAACTTTATGGCAAGCCATAGATGACGTAAAAGCTGATGCAAAGAGTGCTAAAAAGTCTGGTGGTGGTAATGCTATGGAGAAGTTCATAGCCTTAAAACAAGCAGAAGATTTAGAGCATAATTTACGCAACATAGTGCTTTCTACAAGAGGAGAAGCTGGCTGGAAACAACTTCAGGCATTAAGAAAGCAAGAAAGACAACAAGAGGTTGAAGGTCGTTATCAAGCGACAAAACGTAAAAATCAACTTGTAAATGCTGCAGGAATTATCTGTGCAATACTTATTACTGGAGTTGGAGCTTATTTTATGATTATGTTTGCTATGAAGTATCAATGATGAGGTATGGAGCCGAAGATGATAATTTGTATAACTTTAGTTTTACTATTGCTTGCTTATCATCATGCTATAACTTTTGAACCAAAGTGGATGCTAATAAAATGAAAAAACTTTCAAAAGATAACCCACTGAACCAAGCTGACTTGGACGGTGATGGCATAGTTACAAAAGAAGAACTTGACACGCATGAACGGTTTATAAAGATTGATAATCAGAACCGTAAAGAAGATCAGTCTCGCTTTATGATTTTATTTAGTTTATTTTCAGTAACAACTTTTATTGGACTTATGATGACTCCTTGGGTTAGTATTGAAAGAGTACAGGTATTACAACCAATTGGTTCAACATGGGTGATAGCAAATATGGGTATAATTGGTGCTTTTCTTGGTATTAATGGATATACGAAGATTAAGGAAAATGGAAAATGACAAAGTATGTGTCACAAGAGGCTTATGAAGCTGCATTAGCAAACCCATATAGTATTGAAAATACGGTGTATCAATCTAATCCTACAGATCAGTTCAATCCTTTTAGTGGTGGTCAAGGAATAATGGGTAGTGAATCAATAAGACGGTATCTTACGCCTATTTTGCAACAAGTTCGTCAAGCGTATGATGAAAACAAAATTAATCCTTATGTTCAGGAAGTTCAACAATTAACAAATCAAACATTTCCTGATTTAAATTTAAATGGTGGTGGATTAAGAGGGGGTCTTGGTAGTATTTTCGACCAACTTGGTGGTATGAACCAGTTGCAAGGTGGCTTAGATCCCAGATCTCAAAATTATGTATCAAATACAATGCAATCATCACCAAATCAAAATTCAAGTCCTTTTGGTACAGCTTCTTTTTTTAGATAAATAAGAGGATAAGAGATGTATGAGTATGCTATTAAAGAAATAGTTAAGGTTGTTGATGGCGATACAATTGATATTGTTATTGATCTTGGGTTTAATCTTTCTAAAAAAGAAAGAGTTCGTCTTGCTGGTATAGATAGTCCTGAAAGTCGAACAAAAGATCTTGAAGAAAAAGAATTAGGACTTGAATCTAAAGAATTTCTTAAACGTAGACTTGAAGATGGAAAATCTTCTGGACTGCGTGTTAAAACAGAAAAAGACGGTAAGTATGGTCGTATGCTTGGCTGGATTTATTGTGGTGACACAAACATAAATACAGAAATGGTTGATAGAGGTTATGCTTGGTTTTATAACGGAGGTTCAAAAAAGAAAGATCTTAATGAGTTAAGATTAAAAAGAGGAACTGTAAGTGTCTGAACAAGAAGAAAACAAACCGTTTCAATTATCTGATAATAGTAATATAAGCATTCCACTTAGAAATCTTATAAGTATGATTGCTGTAACAGCTTTATCTGTGTGGTTATATTTTGGTTTAACAGAACGCTTATCTATGTTAGAACATAATTTCGACCTGTTATCTGTTGAAGTTGAGGAAAACGATCAATGGATAGATGAATGGTCGCCACCAAAAGCAGTTCAAGATACGATTGCAAGAGTTCAAGAATTAGAAAAACAAGTAATTGTTTTAAAAACGGAGCTTAAACATTTAAATCAATAACCTAGAGGAGTCGCTCGATAATGGCAAATATATACACCCCCCAAAAAGAAGAAGAAATACTTACACCTTTTAGCCCGATCTTGGGTTACAAGAAAATGTCTGATGCTTTCGTTGAGAAATGCAATAAGGCTATAGACGATGAGATGGAGGATTGGTCTGGTAATCTTGTTGGTAAAGTAAAAGAAGAATTAAAGTGGAATGATGATTTAAATAAGGCATGGACTGACGAGATGGGTTCGTTCTTGATGCGGTATCAAAGTCATGCAGAACTTTACACATCTATGGGTATAAGAAATATAACACCAGATGTTTTGGATTACAGACTTGAAATAGCTAGTAGTTGGTTTGTTCGTCAGTATGAACATGAGTACAACCCCATTCATGTGCATTTAGGATCAATGCTTTCTTGTGTTGGTTATTTACAATTGCCTGACGGTATTGAGGAGGAGTGGGAAGAGGACGATAAAAACCATCACCCAAGTCACGGTCACATACAATTTGTTTATGGTCACGCTGCTAATCATACAGGGTCTAACTTTTTAATGAAACCAAGGGTAGGACATTTTATTGTTTTTCCTGCACACCTGCATCATTGTGTGTACCCTTTTAAGACTTCTGGCGAAAGACGGTCTTTTAGCGTAAACTTCACTATTGCTGCCTCACCAAAGGAGATTAAAGATGAGTCTAATAACTAGTCTTATAGGACCAGTAACTGGTATTCTTGATAAAGTTATTGAGGACAAAGATCAGAAAGCTAAACTCGCACACGAGATAGCTACCATGTCCGATACTCACGCTCAACAGGCTTTGCTTGCACAGTTGGAGATAAATAAAGCGGAGGCTGCTTCTGGTAGTTTGTTTAAAGGTGGATGGAGACCTGCTGTGGGGTGGATATGTGCAATTGCCTTTGGTTATCATTTTGTTTTGCAACCTCTGTTAATTTTTATTTTAAGTGTGTTTAAAATATCACTACCTGATTTACCTGAGTTTGATATGTCAACTCTTCTTACTGTTCTGGGAGGTATGCTTGGGATTGGTGGATTGCGCAGCTATGAGAAGCAGAAAGGCTTAACCAAATAGAAGATGAAGCCTGTATTGTTTGTGGAGAAATAAGAAAAGTATATTGGATATATACCATTGAACAAAAATGGAGACAAATGAGAGAAGTATGTCTTACTTGTCAAAAAAGAAAAAAAGAAGAAAGGGATAAGTTACATGAAAGAAAACTTTGAAAAATGTTTAGAAATGATCTTGCACCATGAAGGTGGGTATGTAAATCATCCTCGTGATCCGGGGGGTGAGACTAATTTCGGAGTGACCAAAAGAGTTTATGAAGAGTGGGGTGGCACTAAAGATATGAAGGATTTAACGAAAGAAGACGTTGCTCCTATCTATGAAAAGAATTATTGGCTTAGAGCAAAATGTGACCAACTCCCATCTGGTTTAGACTTAGCTGTTTTTGATTGGAGTGTTAATAGTGGTGTTGGCAGAGCAGCAAAAAAATTACAAGAGATGATTGGAACTGTGGCTGATGGTGGAATTGGTCCTAATACTTTAAAAACACTAGATGAGTACATTGAGCATCATGGGTTAGAACAAACTATTATAAAATATAAAGGCATAAGACAGGAGTTTTATGAGTCCTTATCTACGTTTGGTACTTTTGGTCAAGGGTGGACTAGACGTAATAAAGAAACAAAAAACGCATCTTTGAATATGATAACTTAATTATTTTTTATGGTAATATACACTTTACTATGCTAGATATTGTTATATTATGGTAAAAGGAGTGTATATATGGACGCTATAGTTTTAGCGGAACATCTTTTAAAAGACATTCGCCAGCGCAAACAGGATTTTGCGGAGTCTTTGGTGAGTGGTTCATGCGATACGATAGAAACGTATCGGTTCACAGTAGGTCAAGTACGAGGAATGACTTATGTTGAAGATTTAATTGTAACCTCGATGAAAGGCTTAGATTTAGATGAATAAAAAACTTTTTGTTCCTGAAAAGAAGGTTATAGGAGCAACAAGCCCTGTACCTAAAGCAGTTACCAAGGCTTTCCCTAAAATAGAAGAATCTAAAAACTCTGTAGATCCATCAACTTTTGGTAAACCTATATTAGAAAGACTTCCTCAACCGACAGGTTGGAGAATACTTGTTATTCCCTATTACATGAAGCAACAAACTAAAGGAGGTGTGTTTATTCCAGACGATATACGAGACAAAGAAAGTTTCGCTACTGTTGCAGCTTATGTCGTAAAGCTTGGACCAGACGCATATAAGGACTCTGATAAATTCCCATCTGGTGCGTGGTGTAATGAGAAAAATTGGGTTCTTATGGGAAGATATGCTGGTAATAGGTTTAAAGTGGAAGGATTAGAGGTTCGTTTGATAAATGATGATAATATTATCGCAACAATACTTGACCCATCAGACGTTTCGTATGTATAAGGTAACAAAGGGATATAAATATGGCTGAAGCTGAAAAAATAATTGAGGAAGAAACAACATCTGTTGAAATAGAACAAGATGATGACTTAGATCAATCTAATGTTGAAGTTTCTTCAGAAAATTCTGAAACAACTCAAACAAATGTTCGAGATAATGATAATTCAGAAGATGAACTTGAATCATATAGTGATAATGTAAAAAAACGTATCAACCAATTAACTGCAAAAAGAAAACAAGCAATTGAAGAAGCTGAAGCTGCTTATAACTTTGCACAACAAAAAGAACAAGAAAATCAACAGTTAAAACAACGGTTAGGTCAATTAGACCAAGGATATATAAAAGAGTACGACAATAGAATTAAGAGTCAATCTGCACAAGTAAAAGAAATTTACAAACAGGCACATGAGTCTGGTGATGCTGAAAAGATGGCTCAAGCACAACAAATTATGTCCAAACTCGCTGTTGAAGAAGAAAGATTGCGTGTTCAAAAATCTCAAATGGAGCAACAAAAACAAGTTGCACAGCAACCTCAAGCACAACAAGTGCAACAGCCACAACCACAGGTTCAAAAACCACAAACTCCAGAAGATCCCAAGTTAAAGTCTTGGTTATCTAAAAATTCTTGGTTTGGTCCTGATAGAGTTATGACAAGAGGAGCGCAAGCTGTTCACGAACAATTAGTATTAGAAGAAGGGTTTGATCCTTCTACTGATGAGTATTACAAGGAAATTGATGCTAGAATGAAAAAAGAATTTCCTCACAAGTTTCAGGAGAAACGTGCAAACGTCCAAGCCGTAACTCCTGCGCCTAATGGGCGGTCTGTGAAGTCTGGACGGAAAAAATCGGTGCAACTATCACCGGGGCAAGTGGCATTTGCAAACAAAATGCGAATACCTTTGGAAACTTACGCTAAAGAAGTAGCGAAATTGGAAAATAAACGGAGTTGAAAATGGCTGACAGAACAAGTCGAGAGGCGGTATCTCGTGAAAAAACCGAAAGAAAAGCTGAATGGAAAGCTCCCTCAACATTAGAGGCTCCTGAAGCCCCAATTGGATACAAGCATCGTTGGATTCGTGAAAGCGTTATGGACTTTGATGATCGTAACAATATTCACAAAAAACGGAGAGAAGGATACGAATTAGTTCGTGCCGAAGAATACCCAGACTTTGACGCACCTGTAATTGATGAAGGTAAAAACGCTGGATGTATTGGCGTTGGCGGTCTTTTATTAGCCCGAATACCAGAAGAGATTGTAGAACAGCGGAATGCACATTATAGCAAAATGGCTAGAAATCAAATGGATGCAGTTGATCGTGATTGGATGCGTGAAAACAATCCCAATATGCCGAAACTAAGTCCACAACGTAAATCTTCTGTGAGCTTTGGCTCTCAGAATAATAAGGAGTAATAAGAAATGGCAAATAAAGATGCTGCGTTCGGAATGCGTCCTGTTGGCAGGGTAGGGGGAACCCCTTATACTGGTGGACAAAGCCGATACAGAATCGCCAATAACTACGGAACAGCTATTTTCCAAGGTGATATGGTTGCACAGGTAACTGGCGGTGGAATAGAAGTACACGCTGATGGTGGTACAGTACCTATCGTTGGTGTTTTCAATGGTTGTCAATTTACAGATCCTACTACAGGAGAACAAAAGTTTTCAAATTTTTATCCTGCAAGCACTGCTGCGGATGACATAATTGCTTTTGTAATTGATGATCCTATGGTTATTTTTGAAATTCAAGCAAACGCTGCAATGCCTGTAGCTGATTTGTTTGGCAATTTTGATATAGTATATACTACTGCTGGTAGCACAACTACTGGTATTTCTGGTGCTGAACTAAATGTTTCTGACGGTGCAACTGGTACTACTTTATCTCTTAAAGCTATTGATATTTCAGAAGATCCTGAAAATTCAGATGTCGCTACAGCTAATACAAATGTAAGAGTTGTTATTCAAAATCACATATTCGGCGTTAAAGGCGCTGGGTTAGCGTAAAGGGGTAGTAATATGGCTATATCAAGAGCGCAACTCGTAAAAGAGTTGGAACCGGGGTTAAATGCCCTTTTTGGCATGGAGTATGACAACTATGATGCCGAACACGCAGAAATCTATGATACAGAAACTTCAGATCGTGCGTTTGAAGAAGAAGTAATGTTATCAGGTTTTGGTAATGCTCAAACAAAAAGTGAAGGTGCAGGGGTATCATTTGATTCTGCAAACGAAGCATATACTGCTCGTTACACGCATGAAACAATTGCTCTCGCTTTTGCACTTACTGAAGAAGCAATTGAAGACAACCTTTATGATCGCCTTGGCGCTCGTTATACAAAGGCTCTTGCTCGTTCAATGGCACACACCAAGCAGGTTAAAGCTGCAGCTACACTAAACAATGCGTTTAGTTCTAGTTTTACTGGTGGTGATGGTGTTGAGCTTTGTTCTACTGCACATCCATTAAGCGGTGGTGGAACTTTTGCAAATGAACCTTCAGTTGCTGCTGATTTAAACGAAACCTCTCTTGAAGATGCGTTAATAAGCATTTCTACATTTGTTGATGAGAGAAATATGATTATTGCTTTACGAGGCATGAAGCTTATTATACCTCCTCAACTACAGTTTATTGCTGATCGTCTTCTTGAGTCAACTCTACGTCCGGGAACTGCTGACAACGATGTCAACGCAACCCGAAACATGGGTATGATTCCAGATGGGTACACTGTTAATCACTTTTTAACAGACACAGATGCTTTCTTTATTAAAACAGACTCTCCAAATGGTTTTAAACTGTTTGAGCGTTCTCCTCTTGCAACTTCAATGGAGGCAGATTTTGATACAGGAAACATGAGATTTAAAGCTAGAGAAAGATATTCTTTTGGCTTTAGTGATCCTCGCTGTGTATTCGGTTCACCCGGAGCTTAAAAATAAAACGAACATTTGTTCGATTTGTGAGAGAGGCGATTTATTCGCCTCTTTCTTTTTGTTTTAAAGTGTTGTATAAGTAAGTATCGCTCGACGGTTGCATGGTGCAACTGACAACAGCCAAGACGAGGAGATCAAAATGGCTAATACAACTTTTAAAGGAACCCTTCGTTCTGAAGGGGGCTATTCTTCAATAGCAACTGCTGCAAGCACAGGTGTTGAAACAACTCAAATGTCTATTAGTTCTGCAGGATTTATATCCTTAGACGCTAATACTATGGCAGTAGAAGCTGGAACTGGTATTACAACAGGTTCTGGAACTATCTACAGAAGTTCTGTTCAAAGAAGTGGTGGAATAATTACAACCAGAATATTAATAGATTTAACTGGTTTAAGATCAACTGGAAGCGGTGATATTATTGGTGTTAATGGAACAGCTTTAGTTTGTCACATTGGTCAAATAACTGCTGCTAGAAACGGAACTATTTTAACAGGTAGCATGGAGTGTTTTGAAGCTCCTGCAGGTGGTGATCCAGACCTTAACGTACATTCAGCTACTGAAGGAACAGGCGTTGAAGACGGAGCAATTGGTGATTTAACAGAAACATTGCTTGTAAATGCTGGTGATGCAACATTAGGTAGTAAAGTTTATTTTACTGCTGTTCCTGCTGCTGATTCTTTCTTATATTTAACAACAGGTGATGCAACTGACGCAGATTATACTGCTGGTAAGTTATTCATTGAGTTAATGGGCTACGAAGCTTAATTTCAGGGGGATTTAATCCCCCTTTTTAAGAAGGAGATTAATATGGGACTTTCAGACGTACAAGCGCTTACCATCAATGATGAAAACGCTGCTGATCCTGATAGGTTAGTTACAGCAGCAAGACCAGATACATCAGCAACGATGGCAGCAACTACTTTTGCAGGTGGTGCTGCTCGTAATGTTACCGTAACGACTGCAGGAACAGGTGATAATGCTAAGACTTGTACTATTACAGGAACAGATGTTTTTGGTGACGCTATGACAGAAGTTATAACTTCTACAAGTTCTGCTGAAGCAGTTGCAGGTACTAAATTATTTTTAACCGTTACTGCTGTAGAATGCTCTGCACAATACGCAGCTAACATAACAGTTGGTTCAGGTACATTGTGCGCTCAAGCTGTGAATGGTAGCAATAGAGTAAGATTAAAAGGAATGTCAATTACCTCTGGTGGAACTGCTGGTGATGTAGAGTTCATCAATGGCGCTCCTGAAGATGGAACAACATTATTTAAATCAAGAACCATAGGAACTGCAAACACAGTTATAGATAGAACTATACCATCTCAAGGAGTTCTATTTAATAGTGGTTTATCTGTTAAATATACGTTGGATACTGCTGATATGATTACAATTTTTCATGCGTAAGAAATATGGCTGAAAAGAAAAAACGTAAAGGCGAAATGCCTAAACGAAATAAGAAAAATTTCAGACCTACAGAAAAAGGTGCTGGAATGACTAAAGCTGGTGTTAAGGCTTATAGACGTAAGAATCCGGGTTCTAAGTTAAAAACAGCAGTTACTGGTAAAGTTAAGAAAGGCAGTAAAGATGCAAAAAGAAGAAAGTCTTATTGCGCTCGTTCTGCTGGTCAGATGAAAAAATTTCCAAAGGCAGCTAAAAATCCCAACAGTCGTTTACGACAAGCAAGAAAAAGATGGAGATGTTAAATGGCTATGTCAAGAAGTCAAATGTCAAAACAAATATCTAAACCTCCTATGAAAAAAGGTGATATGCCTAGAGGTTTAACTTATTATAAAAAAGGTGGTAAGGCTTCTCGTGATCCGGGGGGTGAGACTAATTTCGGAGTGACCAAAAGAGTTTATGAAGAGTGGGGTGGCACTAAAGATATGAAGGATTTAACGAAAGAAGACGTTGCTCCTATCTATGAAAAGAATTATTGGCTTAGAGCAAAATGTGACCAACTCCCATCTGGTTTAGACTTAGCTGTTTTTGATTGGAGTGTTAATAGTGGTGTTGGCAGAGCAGCAAAAAAATTACAAGAGATGATTGGAACTGTGGCTGATGGTGGAATTGGTCCTAATACTTTAAAAACACTAGATGAGTACATTGAGCATCATGGGTTAGAACAAACTATTATAAAATATAAAGGCATAAGACAGGAGTTTTATGAGTCCTTATCTACGTTTGGTACTTTTGGTCAAGGGTGGACTAGACGTAATAAAGAAACAAAAAACGCATCTTTGAATATGATAACTTAATTATTTTTTATGGTAATATACACTTTACTATGCTAGATATTGTTATATTATGGTAAAAGGAGTGTATATATGGACGCTATAGTTTTAGCGGAACATCTTTTAAAAGACATTCGCCAGCGCAAACAGGATTTTGCGGAGTCTTTGGTGAGTGGTTCATGCGATACGATAGAAACGTATCGGTTCACAGTAGGTCAAGTACGAGGAATGACTTATGTTGAAGATTTAATTGTAACCTCGATGAAAGGCTTAGATTTAGATGAATAAAAAACTTTTTGTTCCTGAAAAGAAGGTTATAGGAGCAACAAGCCCTGTACCTAAAGCAGTTACCAAGGCTTTCCCTAAAATAGAAGAATCTAAAAACTCTGTAGATCCATCAACTTTTGGTAAACCTATATTAGAAAGACTTCCTCAACCGACAGGTTGGAGAATACTTGTTATTCCCTATTACATGAAGCAACAAACTAAAGGAGGTGTGTTTATTCCAGACGATATACGAGACAAAGAAAGTTTCGCTACTGTTGCAGCTTATGTCGTAAAGCTTGGACCAGACGCATATAAGGACTCTGATAAATTCCCATCTGGTGCGTGGTGTAATGAGAAAAATTGGGTTCTTATGGGAAGATATGCTGGTAATAGGTTTAAAGTGGAAGGATTAGAGGTTCGTTTGATAAATGATGATAATATTATCGCAACAATACTTGACCCATCAGACGTTTCGTATGTATAAGGTAACAAAGGGATATAAATATGGCTGAAGCTGAAAAAATAATTGAGGAAGAAACAACATCTGTTGAAATAGAACAAGATGATGACTTAGATCAATCTAATGTTGAAGTTTCTTCAGAAAATTCTGAAACAACTCAAACAAATGTTCGAGATAATGATAATTCAGAAGATGAACTTGAATCATATAGTGATAATGTAAAAAAACGTATCAACCAATTAACTGCAAAAAGAAAACAAGCAATTGAAGAAGCTGAAGCTGCTTATAACTTTGCACAACAAAAAGAACAAGAAAATCAACAGTTAAAACAACGGTTAGGTCAATTAGACCAAGGATATATAAAAGAGTACGACAATAGAATTAAGAGTCAATCTGCACAAGTAAAAGAAATTTACAAACAGGCACATGAGTCTGGTGATGCTGAAAAGATGGCTCAAGCACAACAAATTATGTCCAAACTCGCTGTTGAAGAAGAAAGATTGCGTGTTCAAAAATCTCAAATGGAGCAACAAAAACAAGTTGCACAGCAACCTCAAGCACAACAAGTGCAACAGCCACAACCACAGGTTCAAAAACCACAAACTCCAGAAGATCCCAAGTTAAAGTCTTGGTTATCTAAAAATTCTTGGTTTGGTCCTGATAGAGTTATGACAAGAGGAGCGCAAGCTGTTCACGAACAATTAGTATTAGAAGAAGGGTTTGATCCTTCTACTGATGAGTATTACAAGGAAATTGATGCTAGAATGAAAAAAGAATTTCCTCACAAGTTTCAGGAGAAACGTGCAAACGTCCAAGCCGTAACTCCTGCGCCTAATGGGCGGTCTGTGAAGTCTGGACGGAAAAAATCGGTGCAACTATCACCGGGGCAAGTGGCATTTGCAAACAAAATGCGAATACCTTTGGAAACTTACGCTAAAGAAGTAGCGAAATTGGAAAATAAACGGAGTTGAAAATGGCTGACAGAACAAGTCGAGAGGCGGTATCTCGTGAAAAAACCGAAAGAAAAGCTGAATGGAAAGCTCCCTCAACATTAGAGGCTCCTGAAGCCCCAATTGGATACAAGCATCGTTGGATTCGTGAAAGCGTTATGGACTTTGATGATCGTAACAATATTCACAAAAAACGGAGAGAAGGATACGAATTAGTTCGTGCCGAAGAATACCCAGACTTTGACGCACCTGTAATTGATGAAGGTAAAAACGCTGGATGTATTGGCGTTGGCGGTCTTTTATTAGCCCGAATACCAGAAGAGATTGTAGAACAGCGGAATGCACATTATAGCAAAATGGCTAGAAATCAAATGGATGCAGTTGATCGTGATTGGATGCGTGAAAACAATCCCAATATGCCGAAACTAAGTCCACAACGTAAATCTTCTGTGAGCTTTGGCTCTCAGAATAATAAGGAGTAATAAGAAATGGCAAATAAAGATGCTGCGTTCGGAATGCGTCCTGTTGGCAGGGTAGGGGGAACCCCTTATACTGGTGGACAAAGCCGATACAGAATCGCCAATAACTACGGAACAGCTATTTTCCAAGGTGATATGGTTGCACAGGTAACTGGCGGTGGAATAGAAGTACACGCTGATGGTGGTACAGTACCTATCGTTGGTGTTTTCAATGGTTGTCAATTTACAGATCCTACTACAGGAGAACAAAAGTTTTCAAATTTTTATCCTGCAAGCACTGCTGCGGATGACATAATTGCTTTTGTAATTGATGATCCTATGGTTATTTTTGAAATTCAAGCAAACGCTGCAATGCCTGTAGCTGATTTGTTTGGCAATTTTGATATAGTATATACTACTGCTGGTAGCACAACTACTGGTATTTCTGGTGCTGAACTAAATGTTTCTGACGGTGCAACTGGTACTACTTTATCTCTTAAAGCTATTGATATTTCAGAAGATCCTGAAAATTCAGATGTCGCTACAGCTAATACAAATGTAAGAGTTGTTATTCAAAATCACATATTCGGCGTTAAAGGCGCTGGGTTAGCGTAAAGGGGTAGTAATATGGCTATATCAAGAGCGCAACTCGTAAAAGAGTTGGAACCGGGGTTAAATGCCCTTTTTGGCATGGAGTATGACAACTATGATGCCGAACACGCAGAAATCTATGATACAGAAACTTCAGATCGTGCGTTTGAAGAAGAAGTAATGTTATCAGGTTTTGGTAATGCTCAAACAAAAAGTGAAGGTGCAGGGGTATCATTTGATTCTGCAAACGAAGCATATACTGCTCGTTACACGCATGAAACAATTGCTCTCGCTTTTGCACTTACTGAAGAAGCAATTGAAGACAACCTTTATGATCGCCTTGGCGCTCGTTATACAAAGGCTCTTGCTCGTTCAATGGCACACACCAAGCAGGTTAAAGCTGCAGCTACACTAAACAATGCGTTTAGTTCTAGTTTTACTGGTGGTGATGGTGTTGAGCTTTGTTCTACTGCACATCCATTAAGCGGTGGTGGAACTTTTGCAAATGAACCTTCAGTTGCTGCTGATTTAAACGAAACCTCTCTTGAAGATGCGTTAATAAGCATTTCTACATTTGTTGATGAGAGAAATATGATTATTGCTTTACGAGGCATGAAGCTTATTATACCTCCTCAACTACAGTTTATTGCTGATCGTCTTCTTGAGTCAACTCTACGTCCGGGAACTGCTGACAACGATGTCAACGCAACCCGAAACATGGGTATGATTCCAGATGGGTACACTGTTAATCACTTTTTAACAGACACAGATGCTTTCTTTATTAAAACAGACTCTCCAAATGGTTTTAAACTGTTTGAGCGTTCTCCTCTTGCAACTTCAATGGAGGCAGATTTTGATACAGGAAACATGAGATTTAAAGCTAGAGAAAGATATTCTTTTGGCTTTAGTGATCCTCGCTGTGTATTCGGTTCACCCGGAGCTTAAAAATAAAACGAACATTTGTTCGATTTGTGAGAGAGGCGATTTATTCGCCTCTTTCTTTTTGTTTTAAAGTGTTGTATAAGTAAGTATCGCTCGACGGTTGCATGGTGCAACTGACAACAGCCAAGACGAGGAGATCAAAATGGCTAATACAACTTTTAAAGGAACCCTTCGTTCTGAAGGGGGCTATTCTTCAATAGCAACTGCTGCAAGCACAGGTGTTGAAACAACTCAAATGTCTATTAGTTCTGCAGGATTTATATCCTTAGACGCTAATACTATGGCAGTAGAAGCTGGAACTGGTATTACAACAGGTTCTGGAACTATCTACAGAAGTTCTGTTCAAAGAAGTGGTGGAATAATTACAACCAGAATATTAATAGATTTAACTGGTTTAAGATCAACTGGAAGCGGTGATATTATTGGTGTTAATGGAACAGCTTTAGTTTGTCACATTGGTCAAATAACTGCTGCTAGAAACGGAACTATTTTAACAGGTAGCATGGAGTGTTTTGAAGCTCCTGCAGGTGGTGATCCAGACCTTAACGTACATTCAGCTACTGAAGGAACAGGCGTTGAAGACGGAGCAATTGGTGATTTAACAGAAACATTGCTTGTAAATGCTGGTGATGCAACATTAGGTAGTAAAGTTTATTTTACTGCTGTTCCTGCTGCTGATTCTTTCTTATATTTAACAACAGGTGATGCAACTGACGCAGATTATACTGCTGGTAAGTTATTCATTGAGTTAATGGGCTACGAAGCTTAATTTCAGGGGGATTTAATCCCCCTTTTTAAGAAGGAGATTAATATGGGACTTTCAGACGTACAAGCGCTTACCATCAATGATGAAAACGCTGCTGATCCTGATAGGTTAGTTACAGCAGCAAGACCAGATACATCAGCAACGATGGCAGCAACTACTTTTGCAGGTGGTGCTGCTCGTAATGTTACCGTAACGACTGCAGGAACAGGTGATAATGCTAAGACTTGTACTATTACAGGAACAGATGTTTTTGGTGACGCTATGACAGAAGTTATAACTTCTACAAGTTCTGCTGAAGCAGTTGCAGGTACTAAATTATTTTTAACCGTTACTGCTGTAGAATGCTCTGCACAATACGCAGCTAACATAACAGTTGGTTCAGGTACATTGTGCGCTCAAGCTGTGAATGGTAGCAATAGAGTAAGATTAAAAGGAATGTCAATTACCTCTGGTGGAACTGCTGGTGATGTAGAGTTCATCAATGGCGCTCCTGAAGATGGAACAACATTATTTAAATCAAGAACCATAGGAACTGCAAACACAGTTATAGATAGAACTATACCATCTCAAGGAGTTCTATTTAATAGTGGTTTATCTGTTAAATATACGTTGGATACTGCTGATATGATTACAATTTTTCATGCGTAAGAAATATGGCTGAAAAGAAAAAACGTAAAGGCGAAATGCCTAAACGAAATAAGAAAAATTTCAGACCTACAGAAAAAGGTGCTGGAATGACTAAAGCTGGTGTTAAGGCTTATAGACGTAAGAATCCGGGTTCTAAGTTAAAAACAGCAGTTACTGGTAAAGTTAAGAAAGGCAGTAAAGATGCAAAAAGAAGAAAGTCTTATTGCGCTCGTTCTGCTGGTCAGATGAAAAAATTTCCAAAGGCAGCTAAAAATCCCAACAGTCGTTTACGACAAGCAAGAAAAAGATGGAGATGTTAAATGGCTATGTCAAGAAGTCAAATGTCAAA
>CAACVF010000112.1_pt1 | contig 17188 bp, 30 predicted proteins | sample 2381781 | NCBI WGS metagenome assembly CAACVF01 (sample SAMEA5211967, study PRJEB30684) | marine metagenome | biome: Marine; feature: Epipelagic; material: Water | collected 2015-10-15 | depth 60 m | reverse complement strand
AGTCTCTTACCTGTGGTATTCTTTCGGATGCATCAGCAATCTGATCCAATGCTGACTCCTGGTCCATTGCTGGATAATAATCCATTCCTGCCATTATACACTATCCCATTGTGGTTGTGAATGATCCTGATCTACAACAATCGAATCAATAAATTTTTCTGTATCTGATTTGGTATCTGGTTTCCTGGCACTTCGTACCACTTCTCCGACCATATATCGTAAACTATCCACTGCATGGTCATCTTTTTTCAGTGGCTTTTCAGGTTGGTTCAGATCTATCCTGGATGCACTGGGCTGTTCCCATTGATAATTCACCATTTCCCTTCTCAAGTTCTCGCAGGACTTAGTAACAAATAGCCTATTGGTCTTAATGTATTCAGTTACCTTGTCAATACCACCCTGGACATCGTTATTCGCACCAATAACAGGGATCTCCATCTGTCTATATCTATTGCCGATAGTCTCTGGATCATCCTTCTTACCAGCACCTGTACTCGGATCAATTACATAGGTTTCATATCTACCTTCATTTTGATAGGCCTGTATCGCTCTGCAATGATACTCTGCATCTTGACCAGCTTCGTAATGCTCTCTATAAATCCAGATCTTATCATCCTGGTCTACTGCACCCCAAAGCACAGCAGTTGGATTGGTCCTACCATGATCGATAGCAATAAATCTTCTCCAGGATGGATCAGGATTAAAGTCATTTACTACATGAACACTCGGTTCAAAGTCTGGATAGATCTGTCCTTCAAAGGCATCCCAGGATCCATACAGATACCTGTTCACCCAAATGTCATTATAATTCTTTTTTAAACTGTCTACATAGCCTTCAGGTAGATTCTTTATGTTCTCTTCTGTCTTGGCATTAAACATGATATTCCCTGGTACGGGATCATGGATAAATCGATGCCAAACCCAGTTATGCCCTAATGGGTTACCTGTGATCCAGCATTGCGGAGTGGATACCGCCCTTAAACGACCAAGCAACGTAAGAAATACCTCTTCGGATACCTCTTCAGCCTGGTCTATGTAGAACCACCCCAGGTTAATCGATAAGAGTTTCGCAGGATCATCCAATGATCTGAAAATAATCTCATGCCCATTGGCGAAGATGCACCTATTTTCCTGCTTTTTGTATTCATAATGCACACCTGGAAGGAATCCACATAAGTGTAATAGTTCAAAAAAGGTTCGTTGTGTACTATCTCTTAATTCTGGGTAGGTCTGCCTGGCTATCATCCCTAATTGTGGCTTTTGATTGGGATCCAGGACTCGTGTAATGCCTTTTAATATTCCTGCAAAGGTTTTCCCGTTACCAATACCACCAAAAAAGGCTATTACCTGTTCTTCACAGTTCATAAACCTGGCTTGATTTAAATTTAATTTGATCTTAGACATCTGCTAACTCGATCTGTACTACTGGCATCTTTACTTCGCCATCCACCTGGTGCTTTTCTGTAAACATCGCCAAGTGTTTGCCCTGGAGTTCACTTGCTTTCAAGCTGACTGTATACTGTTCGCTTCCTTCTGCCTTTTCTCTGACTCTTTCAATGTCTTTTAATACTTTCTCTGCTGTTAATCCAATTTTCTTCTCCCGAATACCTTTTAAACGCTGTACTTCCTGCTGTACATGAGGTTTTGTGAGGTTTTCGTATCCCATTTCCTTTGCTGTTTTTTGTGAGTATCCTGCTCGAATACAAGCTTGTGTCGCATTCAAATCAATCAGGTACTCTTTACAGAACATTTTTTGTTTTGCAGTCAAGTCAGGCGTAGGCAATGATTACCTCCGCAGGGTAGTAACCAAACCTCATAGAACTCACAGCCAAATGTGCCCACAACACTTGAATGTCCTCAAAGTCATCAAAGGAATAATCCAGGTCAATAGTTACACTTGGTCCCAATTCGGTTGTTCCTCTGTTTCAGTTTGATTTAGATTTAAAGATGGTGACAAGGGCTTACTGGTTTGACCACGATGGTACACCCAAGCCCCCAAGTAAAATGCAGATAAGGTAATGATACCCTGAACAATATAGAATGTAATGTCACCCATTTGTGGGCGTAATCTCCATATGAACATTAGGTGAAATCCACGTAAAAATTATCTTTTTGTTCTTTTTTCAATATCCCATCCCCATTTTCTTAATTCTACCACACCACCCCTGGTGTAAGATTTAATAAATGCTTTCTGAAAACTGTAGAATGCTTTTACCAATCCACCTTTTGGCGTACAAATCCAGACAGAGTTATCCTTCCTCATCTATCTTCTTTTCAATCCTATGCAGTCTATACAATGCACTCAAATTCAGCAATAATATCATCAGCATGGTGAACTCCCAGTACGGGAAATACTCTACGCTGAACAATGCTTCCCAATAATATCTCATTCTATTTCCTTTTTTGTTCCTGGCAACAGACTAAACGGATTATGTGTTTGTTTAATTAATTTGAATAAAATTTCCAAATACATTGTGTTTAGCCTGTGCCATTTCTTTTTTTACATCTTGGACAAATCTTTTTTCCCTTTCCAATCTTTGGAAAATCCTTGTAGTGCATAATCTTTCTTTTGGCTTTATCTTTTGGTACATAGTGTTCATATTCCCAAACCTGATTGCATTCCTTACAGAAAAACATTTTACTATCTGTAGTTTCTGATTTCTTTTGATAGTAATACTTCTTTACCCGTTGCCGATTATTTTGGTGCTGGGCTCTGGTCATGTTGATAATATGATCGATCATGCCTTTGCCTGTTGTTTCAACTGGTGGACCACATTACCAAAAGCTGTTGTACTGCTATCCCTGTTTTCTATCTCTGGTTTCTTGTCATGCTGTAGCTTTCTAATTTCAGCATCCACAACATAATTGTATTTCATTCTGACTTGCTTCTCCAACTCTTTGGTATTCATCTGGCTGATATGAACCTTACCACCCAATTCCTTCAGCAACTGATAGCTAACAGAATGTAAATCTTTCTTATTAAAGGATTGCCCTGGAGACAAAGCAATAATTCCATGAAGTTCCTGCATAACACCTTCGTAAGATATTTTCTGATTCTGGATCTTCTTCTTGATGTCATGCACCTTTGGAAAGAACGATGAACTACTTACCCAGTTGCGAACAGCATTCATCACCTGGTCGGCTGAATAGATCCCCAGGATGTCATAGTACACCCTCATTTCCATCTTATTGGTTTCTCTTCCATATGCTGTATACAAATACGACATAATACTTGCAAATTCAGATTTATTCATGGATCCACTCATCTATTTCTGTCATCTTACGATCCATTTCCCTTGCCTTTGCTACCATGCCATTCCAGGCATACTTCATCCCACCTACTGTTGGATTCTTTTTGGCAAGGTTGTCGTACTTGATGTGGTTTGTAAAAAAGTATTTAATACCCAAAACAACCTGGTCATAACCATACTGCTTTTCCAGGTCTTTCAATAACTTCCCTTCCTTTGCAAACGAAGCATTGTACTCTACACCAACAGCAGTTTTATACTCTTGACCAAACACAGATAACAGAGTGGTTGTGCCAACAACCTTAGTATTCTTTCTTTCTTTTCTTTCTTTCCTTCTTATAGTAGTGTCCGTCTTCGTGTCCGTCACTGTGTCTGTTTGCCTGTCCGTTACTGTGTCCGTTTGCTTGTCGTTTTTACCCTGATATTTATCATAATTGCATATTTTCACGAGGGTAAACCCATGTGTGGTGTCTGTAGTTATCATCTTGTCATCTTTCAGTAGTTTTATCAGTCGTCTTACCTTCCCTTCACTTGTATTCCATCTTTGTGCCCATTCCCTGTAACTCATAGGAAAACTGCCCCGTTTTATATCAATTAATTTTCCCTTATAGAGACTTTTATGTAGCTTCCAATTCGCTTCCAAACACATATCAATCCAGAATTTGAAGTAGTCTGAATCCTGATATATCCAGTGTTTTCTAATGTCTCTTTTCAGTTTAATCCAATCATTAATCATAATGGAAACTCCATGTATTTATAGAACCAGGTTCTACCCTGTTCCTGATTATTCTTTGCTGTTGATAATGCAAGATTTAAAAATTCTTCATCGTTATAAGGGACATATGCAATAATGTCTTTTGGTTCATAATAAATAGCTATGACATCAATGTTAGATCCTTTGTATTGACCTAATCGTACCTCTACACTGGTATTTGATTTCTTACTTTTCCTGGTCTTGACCTGGACTCGTTTTAAATTCCTTCCTGTATCTACAATCATATCTACACCTTTGTCATCCACTACAGGGAAATACACATCAAGCCCATGTTCGGATATTAGGTTTTTGGCTACAGCTTGTTCGCCTAACCATCCTGTACGCTTGGTGTTTAATTTGATCTCACTCATTGGTTTTAAAATTGTATTGAAAGTTTTCCTGCTCTACATCATGCAGAACATCTCGTAATTTTTCAGCACCAACACAATGATCGTATGTTGGGAAAAAGTAATACCAGCTTCCACCCCTGGTATTGACATAATAAAAGAAGGCTACTCCTACTTTTCCTGTATTCTTTTTGAACTGCACATAAGCAGTAGACTCACTTAATGGATGAATGCTTTTTACTGTAAAGGTTTCCTGCATAAAGTTCCTTTCTCGTTCAGATCTACTGAAATTAAATGCAACCTTTTCTGCTGATTTCTTTAAGTCTAATGCAACCTGTTTTCTCATTCTATACCTGTCATAGTTATCACTGTCCTGGGATTTGCTGAATATTTCTTAATTGTTTTTAAGTGACAGATCTGGCTGTCATCTTTATAGTAGACACCATTCAAAGCATCCAGGACCAGCTTCACATAATTATCTATGTCAGCCCTGGATATGTGCCAGGTAGGAGCAGTGTCTTTTAAAATGTGGGAATACTTTCCTGTTCGATAATGTGCCTTTGGTCTATCGACATAGAACTCAAGTGTCATAGAGATAGGTCCATATTCAGGCGATTTGGGAGCCGATTTTATAGCTTTTGCCAAAAAAAGGCGTTTATCAGCCTTTGAAGGATCGTATGTGTGTCCGTTCCTTAAATGTCTGTGTCGTTTAAGGGCAACAGGTGAGCCCTCTACAGTAAGTTTTATCATAATCTGGTATGTGGTTGCAGTTCATAATTAGTTGTTAAAAAATCTTTCCTGGATTACATCACAGGCTTTTGGTATTAAAATAATGCTTCCAATAATCAATGCCAGGCTGGAAGCAATAATCCATAAATTCAATGTCCATTCATGGATCATTCTGGATTCCTTAAAATCAACAAAACACATGGCTGACGATCTCTCTCTCTTCCTGGGTTTGGTTCATTATCATCTAAAGCCAACCATTGAGGTCTACCAGCATATCTTATTTCAGCACCATATTCACATAAATGAGTAATAGCCCTGGTTGAAAACATTGGTAGAATAAATACTACTAATTTATTTTTCTTATGTTCAGCAATTCCTTTGTGAACCCATTTCATAACACCACCAACAAAAGGGGGATTTACATAATTTCTCTCCCCCCAACTTGCACTTAATCCATCATAATCATATGGTCTTGGATTCGGACATGGATCATAATCAAAACCAAACTCATTGTTTAACCTCTCCATTAATTCTGGTGGGGTCCCCCAATATTTTTTCTTTTGATCCACTCTAACTATTCCCCTGGTGCTGTTGACTAAACTCTGTGGCGTACTCATTCAGTCTATCATATAATTGTTGGGCTTTATTCACTCGATCCGCATCTCGTTCTGTTTTCCCTTGTAAAATAATGTTTCGTAACCCTTCCATAATAAGGGACATATCTCCTGGTGATATTTGATTCTTCTTCATTTTGCCCATTTCCCCCTCTTTACAAGTAAGCTGATAATGGAATAATTACCCAGATCCAAAAAACTATCTTCAATAGATTCATTTTGAGGATCCGATTGGTTAATAAATAAATTCAATAATCTTTGTACTTTGTCATTAATACGAAACCATACTCCCTGAAGGCTGAAATCCCTTTCCTGCTGGGTTTTTAATTGAGTTCCGACACTTATATTGCCTGGACCATAATCAAACTGTTTTCGGCAAAAGAGTTCATATTGCTCTTCCTGGATCTTTTTAAATTCTTTGGTTGTCTCTGGATACATGGATTCAACCTTTTTTGTTATGTCTATCATAGATCTTTTGATATTCCTTTCTACAGCGTTGTATGATTTTTTCTAATTGTTCTGGAGAGATTCGCCACAGGTCTAATTTGCCAACCAACCTGTCTTTTACATTTATCACTCTTTTCCATCCTATCCCTTCTGGATAATCCAGTTGGGCTCTTGAGTATCGTTTTTGCAAATCTCTCCATTTCTTTTGTCCTGAATAATCTTTAGACAAATTGATTCAGGATTTCTTCGGTATCAGAATTAAGGTCCATGTTGCCTACAACCCATTCGATATACTCTATATCTTCCACAGCAACCTGGGACCACATCTTACCTTTATGTTTTTTAAAGTTGCATACAGCATCCTTTATTGTCCCTGCATTACCATTAGTCATCTTTTGCTTTGCTTGGTCTACAGTACCATTTAGAATTGGTGCATTGTTTTCCAATGCTTCCACCAGATCCTGGTTACGCTTCTTCTGTGTTTGTGGGAATTGACCACCATCATCTTTGGTAAGTTCTTGGAACTTTTCCATTTCTTCCTGGGATGCCAGTTCACTTTCACCACCATACATAGGATCAAAAAATGCCAATGCTCTACCCACTGCAACAGTCTCTGCCTTTTCCAATGACTTCTCTTTTGCAATCGCATTGAATCCATGCCCTGTAGATAGAATAACCCCATCCTTACTAAGGATTTCTGCCTTAAAAACAACATAGTTATCTGTAAGTGTGGCTATGCCTGTTTTAATCGTAAAACCCTCATCAGGGTGATACTTTTCTTTGAATGCGGATAATCTGTCTACCACTTTGGTATACAAACCACCACCTTTTACTCTGACTCTGTCACTCATTGTTACCTCCTGTTATTTAACTCTGAATGTTCTGATAGGACTACCCTCTACCTGGTACTTCTTAAATAGGTCAGGATGTTCCTCTTTGAATGATTTCTGATCGAACCTGGATCTGGCTTTGGTATTGTTCCAGGACACAATCTTTTCCTCTTCATACAAAAGGGCATTTGCACTACCCATTTCCTTCTGTATCTCTATCTTAAATTCCTTAATCGTTCCATCAATAGCCTTCTTCTCCTGCATCAACTTCTTTAAGGTTTCTATTCTGGCTACCACCTCTAACCCAGCTTCCTTTGTATGCCCATTCGCAACAGGATAAAGACTTTTAATATCTCCTTCTGTTGTAGGCTCTGGTGGATGCTCTGGTACAATATGATTAAACCAAAAATCCACACATTTATTCTGAACCATTTCAGCAAACTCTGGATCAAAATCATACTCCTGGATTTCAAACTTCTCTGGACCAGCATATCCAAAAGTAAGAATCGCCACATAGGCTTTTCTCATTCCTGTAATCAACATCTGTCCCTGGATCTGTGTGTAGTATTGAATCGGCAATTCTGCACCCCAAGACTCCCTGGCAAGAGTGGATGCGGTTTTAATCTCCAGGACTGCCTCATGATCATCAAAATGACACACTCCATCGAGATTTGTTGCCAGGAAATCGTACTTGGGATGAAATCGTACATAGCCATCAACAGCTACTACACAACCTAATTCTTCCTCTACCCATTTGGCTATCATAGGCTCGGCATCTCTACCAAACTTCATACGAATATTGTCAAAGGGTTCGTAGCCATGTATCTTATCGTTATAAATGTCTAAACGAGTCTTATACTTATTAAATAGATCTGCTACAACAGACCATTCACTTGAACCCAAATAAGACTGTCTTAATTCCAGATCTAAATCTGGTCCTTGTTTAATAGGATCTCTCATAGTATTACCCTCATTACGTTGAATAAAACTCCAACAGTTACAAGAATAACAATCGTTGCTTCGATTATTTCTTCAAATGTTTTCATAGTCTACCTCCAATGGTAAAGATTCATTACAATCCAGGCAGAACAGATCTTCTCCCACATTATTTTCTGGCTCTGCTGGAACCCACTCTGTATTCTTATGCTCACAATCATTTGGAACCCACTCCAGATCACCTTCCATATTTTCTATCCATTCACCTTTTCCATATCCAATTTCTGAAAGAGGAGCCCGACCTGAAACATTAACTTCTATTATAAGTGTGGGTAGAGGGTAATGCGGAGCAACAGATCGGGCGAAGTTTTGGTTTTTAATCATAGGATAAGGCATTACTTACCCCCTTCAGCAAGTTTTACAGCATCTTTAAAAGTATTTCTTTGTCCTAAATAACCATTTTCTTTTTGCAACAATACCTTATAGCATTTTTTATAACTATTGTTGTTTCTTGATGTGTATGATTCTTTTCTTGATATATCAACTCTAATGCCATCAATAATTTTATAGTAAGCACCACCATGAGGAGCACATTTATGTCTAATCCAATCAGTTCCTTTTAAATATTTCATTACTTACCCCCTTCATCTACATTCCCATCACCATCACATTCATAACAGGTCTCAACCAATTCATCTCCATCATCATTCTGCCAACCTGTTTCAGCATATCCACTCCCATCGCATTCATAGCAATAATCCTCTACAGTTTCAATTTTATTGTCTTTATTTGAATCTTTTGCATCCTGCGAAAATTGATTCCATTCAGTTGTTGTGCCTATAAAAGCCATGTTATACCTCTACCCTTTATTTTATGTTATAGTGTTTGGACCTGGTACATCTTGCTCTCAATGTATGATTCCAGATCCACTTGTTTTACTCGGTAAACCCTGGCGTTAAGTTTTAAACCAGGTAATTCACCAGTCTTAATCAGTATCAAAACATTCTGTTTGGACACTTTAAGTATTTCGCTAACAGCTTCAATAGTTAGCATTTCAATGTTGTAATAGTTGCTATTAGTTGTCATATTTTGTATGTTGTTACTGTTATTTGTTGTTATTTACATATAATAAACATAGTTAATTGTAAAAAGTATGTATTTAATATGCAAGATAATTTTTACATATTTTTCACATAATTATCAGGAGGTATAATGGGAGAAATACACAACTTAATTACAAGCGTAAAATCCAGAGAGGGTTTCAAATTTGATGGGGAAGTAGCAAAGTTAATTGGGATTGATCCCAGAGAACTTGCTACCCATAAAAGCAGAGACAATCTTCCTGCAAAACTACAACAATGGTATTGTGATTATTATAATATTGAAAGAAAGAAATTTAAAACAGAAATAAAACTCACCAACACAGACATACAATTAAAGGAGGCTTCCGATATGGATGCACAATATGTAATTGACCTTCAAAAAGACAAAATAGAAACTCAGGCAATAGAAATAAAAACATTAAAAGATGCTTTACAAAAGAAACAAGCAGAGTCTACACACTGGGAATCACTTGAGTATGACTTTATATGTGATGTTTCCTTATTTCGGAAAGGTTTTCGATTTGGAAGAATTATTAATTCTGTCACTGACCTTAATAAACAAGCACAAGTTTTAGGTTATACAGCAGATCAAATGAAATCTTTTTGGGATATTGGGGCAAAGCATATGAAAATGTCGGAACACCCTATTGAAAAAATAATTAATGAAGAAACTCAAAGAGATGTAAAAAAGCAGATGTCTACTTTACCAATTCTTTTTGATGCTATGAAAGCGACTGTAGGAGATCATTATATACCTCAACCTATTATATATATCCATAAGCAAGGACATAATGTTGGTGCTATCTCTTACAATAAGGTAGAATGGTCAAGTATGAAGGTTACTGCTAAAGTTAAATTTCTTGTAGATTGAGTCGAATCTATAAAAGAACAGGATCACCTTATTGGTGGTACACATCAGGAACACCACCGCATAGAGTAAAAAAGTCCACTGGAACCAAAGATAAAAAAGTAGCCATTCGCATCCAGGCTAAATGGGACCAGGAGATTGCATTAAGGAATTCTGGTGTCGAAGTTCCCACAGTTGATTTACAAATACCCTTTCGTCAATACATTGATGTTATTGAACAAACCAAAGGAAAGAGTAATGCCAGTTGTATTAAAGGTGCTTTAAATATGTTTATGAAAATAAATGGTCATATAACCAATAAGCACCTTACCTCTTTCTTTCTACAGGAATATTATACAGTTCGTAAAAACATGGGAAGGTCACCAAAGACTATCCTGGAAGATCATAAGATTATAAACAACTGGTGTGAGTGGATGATAATTATGGGCTACCTGGTAAAGAACCCAGAGAAGGGCTTAATTCGCCCGAAACGGGTAAAAGTTAGACCTCGTAAGGCTTATACCAGGGAAGAAATAAAATATGCTTTTAAGGAAGCCTGGTTGGAACATGATAAAGTATTTTGGAATATATTATATAAAACAGGATTACGGGCTGTAGATGGTTGCACATTAACCAATGACAATTTAAATGGAAAGTTTATAGAAGTTAGTCAGCCCAAAACAAGTGACTACGATGAACCCAGCATTGTTGTTGTTCCTATACACAAAGATCTGCAAACAATGGATATATTTAATATTATGAAACCACAATCTATTGGTAACAGCAGGGAGCGATTAAAAAAGATCCTGGGGCATGGGGATCTGCACACCCTTCGCCACACCTTTGCAACACACCTGGAAGAGTTTGGTGCTACCAGGTGGGAAACCCAATGCTTACTGGGACACAAAGCAAATGATGTTACTTCCCAGTATGTTCATATAAATGTAAGTAGGTTAACCCCTATTATAAACCAATTATAAATTGGGACATTTTTGGGACATTCTTAATACCACATCCTCTTGCAACTCCTTACAACTCTGAACACTTTTTAATAACAAAAAACCCCTCGTAAAGAAGGGTTTATCGTCAAGTACGCCCGAGAGGATTCGAACCCCTAACCTCCTGGTCCGTAGCCACACATTGCACCTTATATATAGAGACTTACAGGGATGTGGGACATAATTAATGTCCCATTAAACTCGTAATGCTCTCCTAAACCAGCCAAACCAATATTTCTCCTGGCTTGATTTCTTAATCACAATATTTGCGAACTTTAAGATTCTATACGCCCTTAATCTTTCAGGCTCCAGGTTCTTACAGGCTGATAAGGTTGCTGGACCAATACCTCCATCTACAGCTATATCGTATGTATTTTTACCATTACAGGCTTGTTGCAATACTTTGACTGCACCTCTCTTGCCAAAGTTTACAACCATGTCAAAATAGATTTCTCTTATTTGAGCAGGAACCTGATCTGCTTTGGATGGAACCCAGTAGTCATTATAATATAACTCCTCGGCATAATCCCTGGTAAGGTTCTCAATGTCCTCACCAGGGTATGCTCTTTGACTTATACCAAATTTAGTGGTCCCACCAGGATCGGATTGATCCTTCGTGACTTTGGATCCACCTTCTGATTCAATGACTCTATCTATGATTTCGTCAAATGTCATTAGAATGGTGCATCGTCATCATCTTGGGTTTGCTTAACGGGTTGTTCTGTTTGTTCTTGAAAATCAGATACGCTGATGGAAAGAAAGGTCATAGATGGATCTGACTTGGATGTCTTTTTCCATCCTGCTAATCGTTTCTTTACACCGCCCATAACTATATTGCCTGTATAGTCAGGTTGATTTTCTTTTTCTTTTCGATCATTTACGAAAAGAACACCGCTATTGTCGTATTCTGGCATTGGGTGTCTCCTTGTTTTTGTTAAAAAAAACTTTAGTCAGCAGGGTATCCCAAAGACTCTGCAACTTTATCAGTTAGAGTGTCTATGGAAGCTGTAGCCATTTTTAAACTTTGTTTATCAGTAACCTTATCTTTTAATGCTTTTGGCATCTTAGATACAAGAACCTTTGCTACTTGCTCTTCAACTGCTGGTGATTGAATATGCTTTACTACTATATCAAACACACGCTTGAATATGAATTTTTTATATTTTTTCCAAACTCTTCTCATGGGTTTTTCCTTTTGTTATTTCTTTCCTTTGATATTCATTAACAATAAAACAATCGATAAACTGGCAACACCAATCTGAAGGATCTCATGTAATTCAGTTAAACCGATAAAATAGTTAGATATACTTATTGCAAATACTTTTACACTATCCATTAATGTCTCCCATTAATTCTACTTATGGCTCCCTTCACTTCTGAAAGATCTCCATCAATACTACTTAAATCACGCCTTAAATCGTCTACTTTACGATCCAGTTTATCATCAGATTTATCCATTCTCATTAATAGCTTGAGTAATATTGATTCCACATTGCTTACAGTCTCTTCAGCTTTTGCCTGATTAATTGCTAAATTGTCTAAAATTTCATTTTGCTTGTTTTGGCTTTTTATAATATTTGTGATTAAAAAACCAAAGAGTAAAGAAAGAACTCCTATAACTCCCAATTCTGACCAGGCATCTATCATCATTTGAGGATCCATACTTACCCTTTAAGACATTTTGCAAATCGTTTTAAAACTCGCCTGGTTATGTGGTGCTTACCTGGATTTCTTGCTATCATTAACAATACCTGTTCTCTGATCTTTGATTCTTGCTGTTCACTCATTTCTTTTTCTTACGCCAAGATAATGGATTGATGTTTTTTTCGTACCATTTTATCTGGTCCTGGAGGTCCTGGGCTTGTTTTGATAACTCTTCTCGCTCAAGCCTTTCTGCCACGATATGTTTATCAACCAGATCCCGTATTTGTTGGCTTTGGTCAATAAAGCTATTTTCCAATTTTGTAATCCTCGTTTCAATTTGCCAATAACCATAGACCAACATTCCAATGAGAACACAAATTTGCCCCAACCATTTAAGATTAATAGAGACAATGGCATTATCATCAAGAATAGCAGTACGATAACTTCTGGCTGTATTTGGCTTTTCACTCACTTGACCTTGATCTCTTCGAGTCGATCATGCTTATAGCAATAGTTGACATCACTATAAACATAACCATGATACCAATGAGTAACTGAATCAACATCCGTTATCTCGGTAAAAACCACGCTTGAAACAGAATCCTGTTGATCGAGAGGGATATTTCCTACGATCCATCCCTGGGTTGTGCATCCTGTAAGCAACAGGAATATTAAAAGAACTGCTGGTGTTTTCATGTAGTACGATAAAATCCCCGTTACGCTGTTTCTTGATTTGGTTCTTCACCCAGACCTTGTTCTCTTAATCCATCTTCAAAGGCTCTTAATCCGAATTGCATTTGAACCAAGTTAAAGTTTGCTCTTTCAATTTTGTTCATAAGATCCTGCCTATGTGAAAGCATTGCTTTTGCTTCTGGTGACATAGCATCTATGTCTTTTTGTGTATACTCTTTGCCGAGTATGTTTACTTTAGGCTCTTCTTTCTTTTTTGCCACTTGTAACTCCTAATCGTTATTAATTAAAGTTTCTTGTAATCAGCGATTGCAGAGGCTAATCCATCCGAATATTCTTTTGCTCTTGCCATATCAGCATCATATCTTGCTTTTTCTCTTTCTAAATCTGGTAAAGACCATTGTCTTTCACTATCAGCTAACGCTTCACCGCTTTCAGCATCCCATCTTTTTTGCACTAAAGCAATGTATGCTTCTTTCTTTTCTGCTACTGCTTGGCGTACAACTTTGCCATCTTCATCTTTTACTTCTGATACAGCTTCTTGCACTACTCTTTCTTTGCTTTTAAAATCGGCTGTCTTGCCTTTCTTATCAGCGTATTTTGCCCAATTCATTTGAGACTCCTTATTTGTTTTCTAATTCAGTTACTTTTGCAGATAACTCTTGTACTGCCTTAATTAATAATGGAACAAGCATATCTCTTGAAACTCCCATTATGTTTTCTTCACCATCAACAGTCGTATTTGTTTCGTTTACTGCTTGAGGAAAAACATCTTTTACTTCTTGAGCAATAAATCCACCTACAGTTTTTTCTTCAGATTTCTTCCAATCAAAATCTCTAACTTTTAATTGATTTATTTTTTCAATACCTTTTATTGATGTATCTACAATGTTTTTCTTTAATCTTTGGTCTGAAACATCGGTTAAAGCAAATGTTCCACTTGTGTTAGCTATAAAACCTACTGAATCACCATCTCCATCTTTACAAGCTAAATAATAAGTTGTTCCACTTCCATCATCTGCTCCAGCAACTACATTTAAACCATATCTATTTGCATCATTACCATCATTTTCAAATTGCCCAACAAAACCAGAAGATATATTTCCTTCTACTTCTACTTTTGCACAATGAACTGTAGCACCTTTATCTTGTGCCATATAAACATCAGTTACATCTCCATTACCAAGTGTTACTGAATTATCTCCTTGTCCTACAGCATCATACCCTATTACAGTTTGGTTTTCAGCACCAGAGGCTGAAACTCTTGTTACATTACCAATAAGAATGTTATTATTTCCTGTGGTTAAATCAGCACCAGAACCTCCGCCTTTGTTTCCAGCACCACTCCCTATGCCAATATTTGTACCACCACCAACAACACTACCCAATGCACCATATCCAACTGCTGTATTAGATGATCCAGTACAAGCATCAAGAGCAACATTTCCTAATGCTGTGTTATATCCACCAGTTTGAGTTGCCTTTAAACTTTCAAAGCCTACTGCTGTATTCCCAACACCAGAAGTCAATGCTACGAGAGACTGAAAACCTACTGCTACTGTTCCATCTGCGGCATCATCGTTTAAAGCATACAAAGCTCCTTTACCAATAGCTATACATTCATCTTGAGTTGTGGCTGTATATAAAGCATTACACCCTACGACAACATTATTTGTTCCTGTAGTTAAATTTGCGTGTGAACCAGAACCTACGGCTGTATTTTCAGTTCCAGTAGTAATATCCATCATAGACTGATAACCGATGGCTGTGTTTTCAGCAACTGCACCTTCAGCTTGATACATAGCACTTGTTCCTACCGCAGTATTACTTCCACCAGTAATAGCATTTCCACCACCTTCTCCCATAGCACTTCCACCAATAGCAACATTATTACTGCAATTTGTCATGCTATTACCAGCATTATATCCGATTCCGATATTGTCTGAAGGAGTGGTTGCACCAGTTAATGAGCCTAAAGCAGAACTACCAATAGCAATACTTCTTGTCACATGAGTCATATTTGCAACCAAAGCACTATTTCCAATCGCAATATTATCTCCACAAGTACCAGCATCAGTCCCACCTAAAGCTTGATAACCTATTGCAATAGAATTATCTACTGCATCTGCTTGATACAATGCTTGATGTCCAATAGCTAAATTTTTATGAGCTCCAGATGCGATTGCATTACCAGCTTGATAACCCAAAAACGTTGAGGATGCTTCCCCACTACTATCATTATTACTTAGTGAAATTCTGGAGTTGTCATCAAGTCTGAACCTTTCAGTTCCAGATACTCCAAACTTCATCACATCACTATTATGGTCGTAAACAATAAAACCTCGAAATCGTGCATCCCCACTTGTACCATCTGCAAAATGTATTTTACCACTACTGGTTGTTCCAGTGACAATTGTTAATCCACCAGAACCACTATTAGCAACTACAAGATTATTTGCATCACCATGATAACTTGAAGGACTATAGCTGTCAGAACCAATAGCCAGCAAACCATCCGAAGTCAACCTCATACGCTCGGCATAAGAATCATTATTATTTGTTTTAAATATTAAATGACCAGACCTATTAGCAGAATTACTAAAATCTTCTGTTCTTCCAGCTAATATTCCACCAGCGGTCGCTCCATTATGTGTAAATCTAATTCCTACTGTTTCATCTGTAGAACCACCACCAGCACTATTATTAATAAAAATTTCAGTTAATCCACCATCTGTAGCTTTTGAAATGTGAAGAGGTACTGTTGGCGATATGCCTATACCAACATTGCCTCCTGTAATATTTAATGTCTCCGTATCAGTACCAGCAACCATTGTACTAAATACTAACTTACCATCTTCTGAAGCATCAGCATTATCTACAATATGATTTTCAATCGTTGCGTATCTTGTGTTATTTCCAGCATTATCTGCACCATCAAAAAATATACTATGCGATGCACTACCTTCTGTACTTCTATCATTTCGCATGATAAAGTCCATTCTGCCTGTACCATCGTTATCAAAGAAAATAGATTGTGCGTTACTGCTATTGGTAAAAATATGAAGTGGAGTGTCTGCACTCGCCGTTACTCCAATACCAACCGAATCTGAAAAAGTAGCATTTCCATTTGTAGCAATAGTCAAATGCGGATCAGTTTCTAAAAGAGCCGAACTACCAATTACAAAAGCATCAGAAGCACTATTATCAACACCCATAGACCAATCCTGTGCATTAATACCAAATCTTATTAAGGCATCTCCAGAATTTCCTGTATCATCGTTTCTTATATAAACTTTTGTTGAAGTAGATGAACTACTTTCTATTCTTAATTGCTCTGTAACACTATCAGCAACGATATGTAAAGGAACTGAAGGCTGACCACCTATTCCTAATCTATCTGTATTTAAAAATAATGGAGATGTAACTCCTGTGCTATCATCTGAATGAACTATTTGAATTGCATTAGAACCATTACCGGCTACCAATGTATTTGTATTACCATTTAATTTTAAAAGCGATTTATAACTACTCGCTATACTTGATCCTGTTAAACTTGCCATAATATTATCCTAAATCTTCCCAGTTTGAGTCTATGTTTTCCCATGATTCACTAATAGAGTTCCAAGTATCAAATAGGGTTTCTAATACTTGGTTGTACGCCTTAAATAAAGCTATACCTAATCCTAACATTAGTATATAAAGTTGATGTCGTTTGCATCAGGTGCGGATGAACCTGAAGTATGTCTTGCGCCTGTTGCTCTAATCGGTAGGATTGAGCCTGCATTTAGTCCTGCAAATGCTACCCAAGCTCCGTTCACATAAAAGTCATAACTCCCAGAAGCACCAATATATACAGCACGACTTTCATCGTTTGTAGTATTGTTATTGGTAATGTTGACAACAGATGCGCCTGGAGTGACTGCCTTCTGTACTGAAAAATCACGGAATGTACCCATATTTCCCTCGCTATTTAATGTTTGCAACGCTCTAAGCCTATGGTA
>CAACVF010000111.1_pt1 | contig 17232 bp, 21 predicted proteins | sample 2381781 | NCBI WGS metagenome assembly CAACVF01 (sample SAMEA5211967, study PRJEB30684) | marine metagenome | biome: Marine; feature: Epipelagic; material: Water | collected 2015-10-15 | depth 60 m | reverse complement strand
AATGACAGAATTAGAGCCTTTTAATTTTGAACACCAAATGGATATGGAGTTATCTAAAAACTCTTTTCCATATTTCTTTCAAAATGTATTGGGCTTTGATTTCCCCTCATATATTCAAGAATGGCACGAATTAATGAATAGTACACAAAGAACTGTTATCATTTGTAGTCGTGACCACGGTAAATCAGTATTTATGCACAGTTGGGTAGTATGGAAGTTAATTTTTGAAGAGCCTCCGTATCAAATGCTTTATATTTCTTCTAACCAAAAACAGACTCTTGTTCACATGAGAGACATTGATAAGATGTTTACTCACCCTATGCTTAAAAAGTATAAACCCGCTAGAGGATGGGCGATTGGTAACATTACATTGACTAATGGCAATCAAATCCTTGAAAGGTCGGTAGGTTCACAGATTCGTGGATTACACCCTCAAGAAATAGTAATTGATGACCCGCTAAAAGAGTTTAGTATGACGGGTATTCAAAAAGTAACAGATTGGTTTTATGGAGACATGATACCAACACTTCACCACACGGCTTCATTGAGGGTTATAGGCACTCCATTCAGTTATACGGATATTTACCAACAACTAGCGGAAAATCCAGCATATACTGTCCATACTTATCCATGCCTCAATGCCCTCAATGAACCATTATGGCCTGATAGGTGGAATTATGAAGCATTAATGGCTAGAAAGGCAGAAGTAGGGTCGTTAATGTTCACAAGAGAATATATGTGCGTACCTATCTCAACAGGCACTTCTTTGTTTAATCCTGAGTATTTAGACCATGCTAAGAACAAAGATTTAGTTTTAAAGTCTATGAAACGAGAAGGATATAAGTATTTTGTAGGTGTTGACCCTGCTATCTCTACTGATGGAGATTATAATGTAATAACTGTAATAGAAATGGATGAAAATGAAAATAAATCAGTCATTTATGTAGATAGAGCAAAAAATGTAGAATTTAGGGAAAATATACAAAAAGTACAATTGATTGGTAAAATATTTAGACCCGAAGTTATTCTATTTGAAACAAATACATTCGCTAAATCTTTTACTCAAGAACTTCGTCAAGTTGCAGATTTAAATGTTCATGACTTTAATACAACTAGAAGAAAGAAGCAAGAGATTATTCTTAATTTGCAAATGACTTTAGAGAATAAGAAAATAAACTTCCCTTATGGTAATGAAGAGAGTCGAAGAGTTACTTCTGTCTTAGTTGAAGAATTATCTATGTTTGCTATTACAGATAAAGGAAAGTTTGAGGGAATTGGAGCGCATGACGATATGGTGATGAGTTTAGCATTAGCAAATGCGGCTACATACCAAGCATCAGAAACCTTCATACTCCTTGATGATTTAGGGTTGTTTGACGATGTTCCGTCTAAGGCAAAGAAGACTAATAGGAACGCCATAGGTTTGAATTTTTGAGGTGATTATGTATGACAACTGAAGACCAATTAATCGAATCTATTCCTCAAATTGAAGAATTAAAGGATAAAAAGGAAGAGAAGGATGAAGTCGAAACTGCTCTTGAAGCAGACTTAGGAATTGATATTAGTAAATTGCTAGGGGATTCTTATGTTATGTCGGAACATGAAGAGATAACTAAGTTATCCGACAGTTTAAGAATTAACGCCACTGATGCTAGAAAACAATTAAATGTTTTTCCTCCTAATTATACTATTCAAGACCAAACTATTCCTGATTTGATTAGAAAGATGAGAATGAGTCGTAGGAAACTTAAAGGCTCACAAAGAGATAAGATGACAAAAGCGATTGATACAATGATTGATGCTTATAGTGACCATTTAAGTAAATGTATTGATACTATCTATTGGCTAAATCCTTACAAGATTCCATTAAATAAAATGAGGTATAATGAAAAAGACCTACATAAGTTAAATAAAATAAAAGATTCTTCTAAAAGAAAGAAAGTAGTAGATTCTCTTTGTAAGTATTGGGAAGCGGAACTAGAACAGAAAGACATGGTGTATTCAAAAGAATATAGTAGTTTATCTAAGGCTATGTCTTTAGCCAAGAAAAGTTTTAGAAACTGTATTGCTGAAGTATCTGACCAATCATTAAATAAATCTAAGAAAGAAAGACAAGAAGATTTTATTGTTAAGATGGTATGTGAAAATCCGGGAATTGGTGCTAGGGCAATACATGATAGAATGCCTGTAACTATGTCTAAGATTACTTCTCCCAATATTATATCTAAAATGATTAAAAAATTAGATATTGTTTCAGTTGATGGTGCTTATCATAAAATACCTACTATGATTAAGAAAAACATTTGGGCTTATACTGCTGCATTTATTGACTCGGATGGGTATATCACATTAGACCGTAATATGAATCCTAGAGTTGGTTTAGTAGCAACAGGTACAAGAGGCAGAGCATTTATGGAAGAAATGCACAAATCAATAGGTTATGGGAGAATGCACTTAGACCAGAAATCTCCACAAGATACTAGGTTAATTAACCGATTAAATTTTTATTCTCAAGCAGATGTTACTGATTTACTAACTAAGTGCTTACCTCATTTTAGATTAAAGAAAGGTAACGCTGAGTTACTATTAGAATTAATTCGTATGAAGAAATCATATAAGAAAGCAGAATGGTATAAGCCTCGCTGTGATGAGATATTTAAGTTAATGAAATGGGAGAATCATAAAGACCATGTAGGTTTTGATTGGTTAAAGGAAGGAATATACTTAGATGATATTACTAAGTTACAAGGTAATTGTAAGATGTCTGTTATGGATGAATTAGAAAGCATTGGTGGGGTAATAGTATGACTTGGCAATATATTCTTAAAAAACCACTTGACTGTTGCGCTAAAAAAGTTAAGGCATCGGCGAAAGTTTGGCCTTCTGCTTATGCTTCAGGAAGAGTAGTACAATGTCGTAATAAGGGTTGTAAAAACTATGGCAATTCTGTAAAGAAAGGTGGAGATAATTTCAAAAGAGAAAAAGAATCGGGATTACACGGTTGGTTCTCAAGAAGAGGCGGAGATGGTCAAAAGGGTTGGGTTTCCTGTCAATCATGTGAAGATGATAAAGAAGGAACAAAACCTTGTGGTCGTAAAGATGCTTCTAAAGGAACTAAACAAAGATGTAGGCCGACTTGTTCTGCTTGTAAAACTTATAAAAGGAGGAAAGGGGCATGACTATTAATATAAGAGAATATCGGAAAAGTTTTAATTTTGGAAACTTACCTGATGAAGCAGTTTTGGAATTTTATAAACTATTTAATGAAAAAATGCGAATAAAAGACAGTGGGCAAATTATTGAGGAATTAAAAACAAAATATAAGACTAGAAGGCCTATAATACAAGATTTCGCTGGAATAGCATCTCGGCCCAGATTGGCTAAATCTAATTGGCAAGAAGTATTAAAGAAAAAACCTTTCAAGGGTTATAACAAAAAGATTCATGCAAAGACCGGAGGATTAAGTGCTAAAGGTCGTGCTAAGTTTAAGCGTGAAACGGGTGCTAATCTTAAAGCCCCTGTTACTACTAAACCAAGCAAATTAAAGCGTGGTAGTAAAGCCGCTAAAAGACGCAAGAACTTCTGTTCAAGGTCAAGAGGATTTAAGCGTGATGATGGTACTTACAGTGAAAAAGCAAAGGCCGCTAGAAGAAGGTGGAATTGTTGAGTTATTGCGGGATTTGTTATTATTTTAAACAAGATTATCCATTTGGGTATTGTGAGCCATGTTGGGTCAAAGCAGGTCGTCCTCAAAAGATGTTAGGAACCTTCATAACAGAAGCCGACCCTGCCTAAGACATAGGGGTGTAACATATGGTTGAAGAAAAGAGAAGGTTTTCTATTACTAACTTGTTTAGGCGTTCAACTCCTAAACCTGCGGATAGAAAAGTATTCAACATAGGTATTCAAGAAAGGCAACAAGCCAGCCTAATGACCGCTCCTATTATTTATCATATTATTCAAAACTCTGTAATAGCAAGAACTTGTATTACTCAATTAAAACAGGAAGTATTCAGAAGAGGTTATGTTTGGGAAAAAGCATACGAGGCTAGGTGTTTAGACTGTAAAAAAGAACATAAAAGACCTGTTAATGAATGTTCTCGTTGTGGTAGCACTAATCTTAAAAAGCCTGATGCAAAGCAATTACAATATGCCGAAGACTTTATTGAAGGATATGTTAATAAATCAGAACAGTTGTTTATTGATGTTCTTAAAGAATTAGAAGATGACTTAAATGTAATAGATGATGCTTACATTGTTTTAGTTAAAGAATACTTTTTAGATGGTAACGGTAAAATAAGAATGCACCGTATTAAGGAAATATATCGTGGCGACCCTGTTACTATGGCTATTTATTCTGATGAATTAGGTCAAAGAGGAACAAAAGGATTTACTTGTATTAATCATAGACACATTATTACAACTGAACCACATGATAATTGCGAAGAGTGCGGTAGTAGTGTTGCACCAGTTCATTATGTAAATAGGGTGAATGGTAAAGACCAATACTTCTTAAAAGGCGAAGTATTGCACTTTAGTAAGTATAGTCCTTCTAGATTGTACGGTTTATCCCCTGTTATTACTCTATATAATCATATTACTACTCTAATTGCTATGGAAAACTATGTTAATTCTTCATATACTAAGAGCAGAATGCCTAAAGGTTTGCTTGCCGTACAAACTAGAAATATGGACTCTATGAGAACTTTTTGGCGTTCAGTCAAAGAAAAGATGGAGACAGACCCGCATTTTATCCCTGTTATGGGAATAGAAGCAGAAAATGGTAAAGGTGCTGTTGAATGGATTAAGTTTATGGATAGTCTAAAGGAAATGGACTATGTTTCTGTTAAAGATGATTTGCGAGATAGAATATCAGCATTCTATGGTGTAAGTAAAGTCTTCATGGCTGATAATACTACAAGCGGTGGACTAAACAATGAAGGTATGCAAATACTTGTAACTAATAGAGCCGTTCAAATGGCGCAGAATGTTTATAATAACTATGTGTTCCCATTCTTAGTAAAACAATTTGGTATTACTGATTGGGAACTAAAACTTCCTCCAAGTGAAGAAGAAGATGAAATTGCTTCACTAAGAAAGAAAGAGATAGAAGTCAATATTGCTGCATCTATTAAAAATCTAGGATTTGAAGTTGATATGGACGAAGACGGTAATTTTACTTATGAAAAGCCGAAACCTGTTGAAGAAGAACCGCCAGCAGAAGGAGAAGAACAGGCTGAAAGTGACCCATATGCAGGAACAAACATTGATGCTTCGCAAATGGGACAAATGCAAGAACAGGCTATGTCAACCCCTCAAGAAAACCCTGCGACCACAAGGAATAAACCCTCTATGGCACAAGGGCCAGACAAGAGACTTACTGGATTACCTGTCGATGCCGGAAATCAGAATGTTGACCAAAGAACAGAAAGAAGAGTTGGTTAAAATGGAAGAATGGAAGACAATTCTAAAAGAAGATGAAATGGCTTTTGGTGACTTTAGAGAGATGGATAGAAGGCACGAAAGACAAGTTGAAGTTAGAAGAATTAGAAATGAATTTAGTCATGGTCAAGGATTTAAAGGTAGTGAGAAAGAACTACTTAGTGCTATTAGACAGAAAAATAAAATGCTTGGCGGAACTAAGACATTAGATAAATTAGAACGCAGATTGCTTAAAGTCTTAAAAGAGGATGATTAATATGACTTGGAGAAAAATAATTAAAGAAAGCCGCAAGGATAGAGATACCGATAAGGATGATGATAGAGGACTACTTAGTCGAAGAATTAAACTAGTCGGTGGTAAAGATGAAGATAAGTTCGGCAGAATTAAAGATATTAAAGAAGATTCTTTAGATTCTGATGAATACGATGAATTAGCAGAAGAAACTAGAGAAGACCTAATGGATAAAGTTATGGATAAAATAGGTTCAATGTCTAAAGAAGAACTAATTGAATTATTAATAGATACTAAAGGTGAATTGGAGATGGAAATATGAGCGAAGATTTAAGACAAAAAGAAGTAAGACTAAGCAAAGAATTGGCTCAAGTAAGAGCAATAAACGCTACTAAAGATACTAGAGTAAAAAAGAGTAAAGATATGACTATGGGATTCCCTGCGGATAATAGTCATAAGGCTTCTCCTACATCAGCAGATATTCCTGATGTAGTTACTCTTCCTCCTAAAAGGCGTGGTAAGAAAGAAAACATTCCATTCTGAGGTGGTTAAATGATTATAGAATTATCTAAAGACAAGTCCTTAAAGGCTGTTTTGTTAAAAGCAAATATAGATAATGAAACTATGTCATTGGTTAAAGCAGATGCTAATATTACAGATATTAAAGATTCTTTAATTAAAAATCTTTCTCCTAATAATATTGTTAATTATAGAAAATATATTTCTAAAGCAGAAGACGAGGAAGAAGACGATAGAAGCGATGAAGAAATACGAGATGATGTCGAAGACGATTTAGATGAAACTTTATCAACTACTGCCGTAGGTGGTGGAGGAACAGGTATTTCTCAGACTAAAGATTTAGATACTAGCGATAAAGACTTAGATGCTTATTTTGAAGAAACTGAATCCCGTAGAAAAATAGCAGAACATAAAAAACTCTTTAGAGAAATTAAAAATGTAGGAAACTTACTTGCTAGAACTAAAGTATTAGCACAGAATATTGTAGTTAAAAGAAGTAAAGGGACTTTAACAGGTTATAAATTTTTAAACTTTGCCGCATGGATTGGTAAGAAAAAGAATAGTAAAGATTCTAATACTCTTATTAACTTAATGACTGTACTTAAAAAGGAACCTACTTTCTTAAATACCAGATACCAAAGAATTTTAGATGCTGACGGTAAATTAGAAGTAATAGAGACAAAACCGGGAGTTAAATCTAAACCTATCAATATTCAAGGTATGGTAGATGAGTTACTACAGTTATCTAAACTTATGATTACTATTGAAGGCACTAATGATAAGATGTCTTTTTATGATGTTTTAATTAATTTACATATTAATGAAATGGAAGAAAATCCAACTGTTAAACAAAATAGAAAACTATATGCCAGACAACTATCAAGAAGTAAAGAATTGGCTATGGCTTCTGAAAAGTTACCAAAAGATATGTTAATAGATACTAAAAATACTATTACAGACATTCAGAAGGAACATACTAAGTTAGAAGACACAATGCAAACTATTCAAGAACAAATAGAAATACTTGAGTCGTTGTTAGAAGGTGGCACTGATGGAATTATTGCTAGAAAGATAAGTAGATTAACACAGGGTCTTCAAGAATTATATGAAGATAAAGGTAAAGTTATTACTGAAGGTTCTCAAGAAGGAGAATATTATCGTGACTTAGGGCCAGATTCAAAACCTAAAAAGGGTAAAGAAGATAAAATAAGTGAATTAAACGAACTAATTCAGGAAATATCTGAAGGAAAGGTAGATGTTATAGAAGAAACTACTGAAGAAATACAAAAAGACTTAGAAAGAGAACAAAGTAAACTTGAAAAGGTACAAGAAAGTATTGAAAGAATGGTTCAGTTTGAAGAAGATTTACAAGACTTTATTGAGATTGTTGACAATTTTGAGAAAAAAGGAGAACCCAAAGTTACAATAGGCTCAGGTAGTTTTCCCGCAGGTCGTCCTAAAGACCCCGATAAACTATCTGAATATGAAAGAGAAGAAGAAAGCCGTAAAGATGAAATGGCTAATAAAGAAAACTGGGATAGACAAGTCGATAAAATGATTGACTTGGGTTCTACTCTTGAAACTATTCATAATACTTTAAAGAAAGTATCTAAGTTGTTAAATAGACTAGATGAATTTGAAGCAGAAGAGTTTAAAGAGTGGGTTACAGGAAAAGCCGGTACTAAACCTATTATTCCAGAAATAGATAGTGAATGGTTAGAAGCGATAAGTAACAATGGTGATGTATTAGATACTTATGATAATAGGGACATTGTTCAAATGGAAAGACATTCACATCGCCTAGTTAAATTATATGAAAAAGCAGATAAGTTAAAAGGCGCATTAAGAAGTTATTTGAGGAATTAATATGACATGGGATTATTACGGAGAAGGTAAGGATTTTATCCTAAAGGAGAAGAAACAAGTACCTAAGAAGATACTGGATTCTTTAGATGCTAAAGGTCGAAAGAAACTAAAGAAGACTTTACAATCAGCAGAACCTACTGAATTTTTTGGTCAAGACTTTACTAAGTTAGGTGAACTAATAGACACTCTTAAAGAATTAGACCTAATGAAGTCTGATAAGAAACTAAATAAGAAAATGAAGTCAATGGACGAAAGGAATGTTGATATAGTGGCAACCGCTACCAAACTTCGTAAGGAGTACGAACTGCTCTTTAGACAATTACAAGATTTAATTTATCCAAGAGGTAAAAAGGAGGAATCTAAATGAGTTGGAAAAACATAATAAAAGAAGATAGGGGCGAAGATACGCCCGGAACTTTAGCGTTTCAGGGAAAACAGAATAAATTACGAAGACAGATGGAAAGCGGAGAATCTGTTCCAATGTGGACTAAAAGATTTAAAATTGTTTCAGGTAAAGAAGAAAAAATAGGCGAGGCTAAAGCAGTAGTAGGCTATGTAATAAATCCTAATAATAGCAGTAAGAAGAAAGTCAATGTTTATGCTCCTAATATAGTTTTAGCAAGTGAATATAATTAAGAGGGATTCAAATGAGTGAAGAAAATACAATCAATCAAGAAATGTTAGAGATAGTAAAGGCTCTAACTGCAAAGGTTGAAGCATTAGAAAAGACTCTATATGCTAAAGATAACATACTAATGAAAGCAGGGCTAGTAGTAGCAGAAAGTCCTACTCCTAGAATGGATAATAATACTACTACCGTTGATGTTGATAACATGGATTGGTCACAGATTCACAAAATGGTTGAAAGGGCTGGTGGAAACTAATGCCGGAAAGAGTAACAAGAGAAGAAAGAGCAATTAGTCTTGCTATTGAAAAAGCGAGAAGTGCAAAAGAAGAATTATTACTGTCTTTAGAAAATAATCGTAATCCTTTAGAAAAGGATAACATTATGGAAAAGGTAAAACTAACAAGACCAAAGGCTGAAAACTATAATAAAAAGAAGTATGAAGGAAAACATAGCGGATTTGGATTAGGTCAAGAAGCCACAGGCGGAGATATTACTGAATTTAAAAAGTCTTTAGATGTCATTAAATACACAATTCGAGGCGAAGGCGGAGTAAAGGCAGATAAACAACAAATTAGAGATATTGAGTTGTTAATTAGGCAAGTTGAAAAAGAACTAGATGATTTACTTGACGGTCTTAAAGATGGTAGCGTTGGTCAAAAAGAATTTCAAGAAGAATCTCAAAAACTAATTCGTGAATTTAATGTTGATAAAATATTAAAACCTGCTCAAAGATTTAGATGAGGGAATACAATGAACCTCTCTTCAATAGAGAAAGATAAGCAACCTTCGGAAGAAATCCTTAGACTGTTTGAAAAAACAAGAGTAGCCTATCTTTCTGCAAAAACAGACCCCTCTGAATACGGGGGCCGTTGGCGTAATACTGTTGATACTATTAGAGAATCTTATAATGAATTAGATGCCGCAGGTAAAGAATTAAAAGAACATATTGATGAAGACCTAATGGATGATAAAGAAATTAAGAACCCTTCTTCTGAACAAGCAAAAAGATTATTTGAAGCCGTTAAACTTATTCGCTATTCATCTCACTTAGTTGATGACCCCTTTGCTAAAAGATTTACTGATAGCGTACTTGAAGAGTTATTAAATAATCCCGAAAGCATGGTTAAATTTATCCATTATGCACTAAGGCATGACAAAAAAATCCTTAATCCTTCCATTTACGCTGTTAAAGGCATGGAACCTGACGATATTACAGTGGGTCTTTCTGGCCTTGACCTAGAATCAGAGGACATAGCCCTCTATATTATTGAGCATTACGGGGATGGAAAAGACTCAAAGAAGGTCGAATCTAAAGTAAAGGCTGGCATGGACATGTTAGAGTTATTAATTCTATCTAAGGAAGATGAAGAAGATTTAGATGACTTAAAAGACATTGAAAAATCTAAGGCTAAAAAGTCTGAAACCGAAAAAGCCATCAGTGATTTCGTAATACCTAACAAACCTATGTATCGAATCTTTGAAATAGATGATATTAAAGAACTAAAAGGATTTAGCGGTCAATGGTTTGTTCAAGAAAAATATGATGGTATGAGAATACAATTACATAAAATAGATAACAATATTAAAATATATTCTTATAATGAGAAAGAAATCACTAACAAGTGTAAGGATATAGTGTCTGAATTGAAGAAAAAACATTTCGGTGATTGTATATTAGATGCTGAATTAATTCTATTTGATGGAGAAGAACCCCTACATAGAGCAGATACTATTGCTCATGTGTTTAAAGGCAAATACAAAGATGCCGAATTAAAATGTCATGTATTTGATATTATTAGACACAATGACCAAAATATGACAGAAGAAGAATTAACTGAAAGAATGAAGACTTTGTTTAATAACTATTCTTCTCGTTCTTCTGAACATTTAGTTTTCCCCTCTAAGAAAGATACAAGAGAAGCAGATAGTATAAAAGATATTGAAGAGTATTCTAAGGCTATTATGGAAATGCCCACTTCCGAAGGAGTAGTCATTAAAGATGCTACATCAACTTATTACATTGGTACTAAAAAGAACCCTAAGTGGATTAAGTGGAAAAAGTTTGTAGACTTAGATGTAATAGTATTAGATAAAAAGAAAACTAAAAGTAATTTATATTCTTATACTGTTGGTATTGATATTGGCCCTACTGAAGAAGAAGGAAAATATATTAAAGAATTACAAGGTAAAAAATACATGAATGTAGGTAAGGCACTTAATACTAAAATATCTGTTGATGTAGGAGATATTGTTAGAGTTAAAGTTGATGAAGTTAAAAAATCTGGAGAAAGATTTACTTTGTATTCAGCAAAGGTAATAGAAATACCCGAAGTAACTATGCCAGATAAAGTGGTTACTTTAGAATTATTGGCTAAAGACACTAAGAAGTCTTTAAATTACAATGTGGAAGCATTAAAGAAAGGAGTGGTCATAACTGACCATATTCACGGCGAAGCAACTGTTATTATTAAATCAGACTTAGATGGATTTACTATTTATGGGTTTGAAGAAGATAATTTAATGTCTAAAAATGCTCTAAATGATTTAGATATGTGGAAGTCTAAAGCAGAAGAGATAATGAAAACTAAACAGAGTACGCTAACTGTTATTATATTTAATTACTTAAAAGAGAATGGAGCAAAGAGTCCTAAAGAAGTCCATAACTACTTAGTTAAAAACCAAGGTTCTATTTATGAAGATGTGTTAGAATCTAATAGTAAGAGAATAAAGGAATGGTCTGACAATAGGGACGGCATTTCTTTTGAAGAAGGAAAGTTATTTGCTGAAAATGATAAAATCATGTTAGAGCAAGATACTATTAGTAAAGCATACAAGACTCCCGATAAATATCAATCGGGGCAATTTAAAATATATTCTAGAGAAGATGACAACATCAATATTGTAATGAAATTAGGTGATGAATCAATTAATTGGAATGTTGACTTAGATAATCAAAAGGAATTGTTTGATTTATTCGGTAAAGCAGGTAAATATCCTGCGGAAGTTGCTAGAAGTTTTGAAAGAGAAAAGGTGATTGACTCTGGAAAAGTTAAATTAGGTGTTCAAAGACATGGTTATCATGAATACTTCTTAGAAGGTAACAAGTTTGAGACTAAACTACATCTTAGAGTAGTGCCTGTAAAGGGCAAAAAAATGTGGTTGGCTTGGACAGGTTATAAACAAGCACCTGCTGATGAAGAAAGTGACGAAGGCATATGGAACATTTATGAAGATAAGAATAATAAATTAACCATACCTACTGAAGAGTAGGCGTTCTTTATATAGTGGAAAGGGTAAGGGAGAGTTGAGGCAAATGTCACTTCTAATGAAGAGATACAATACTGAGGATTTAAGGATATTAAAATCTAATGATGACTTAATGATTGGTGGATATGCTTCAATAGAAATAGTCGATAAACAAAACGATTTAATCACACTCAAAGCACTTAACGATGCAGTACACAAATATATGGAGAACCCGAAGTTTAGAAATGTAATGACTAATCATTCTAATGTTCAAGTCGGAGAAGTAATAAAATCATATAGAGATAAAAATGGTAAACTATGGAAAACCGAAGTTGATGATGTAGGATTCTTTGTAGTAATTAAGTTAAGAGATGATATAGAAAAAGCCAAAGAAATAAACAGAGGCATTAGAAAAGGTTCATTAAGGTCATTTAGCATTGGAGGACAGGCTATACATAAAGTAAAGAAAAGTAATCCAGAATTAGGCGACTATAATGAAATAAGCAAACTTGAACTACATGAAGTAACAATATGTGAAAAAGGAATAAACCCAGAAGCACGATTTGATATACTAAAGCAAGACAAAAAAACAGAGGCGAATAATATGAGCAAACTAGAAAAAGCCCTAGCAGAATTAGATTCATTAATGGATGAAGTTAATTCTCTTAGGAAAGAAGATGATGATGAGAAAATGGACATGGACGAAGAAAAGGGCATGCCATTGGATGAAGAGAAGGCTATGGAAATGGCTGACGAAGAAGACGAAAAGGCAGAATACATGGATGATGAGAATAAAGCCTATGTATCTACTCTAGATGGTGCAGGTGTTGAAATCGGCGAGCCAGCAGATAGAATCGTTATTGATAACGGTAAGCCACGAAGTTCTGATTTGCCAGTTGTTAAGTCATTCAACAACGATGAACTAGAAACGCTTGATTTGAGCGTTGCTAACATTGAGAAGGCTTACGAGGCTTTCCGTCAAGAGCAACTAGAAAAGTTGGCTTACGACAATCTTCAGAAGCAATTTGAAAACAGATTTACTTCTGAAACTTCTTCAAGAGCAAGCGTAATCGCAAAGGCAAACTATGATGCTGCAAGCGAAATTGCTTCTCTAAAGAATGAATTTACACAACTACGCAAGTCTTTAACTGCTGAAAAGAATACTATCATTAAGGCACAAGAAGAAGCACAAGTAAAACTCCCAAGTATGGATGAATTGGCTGAAATGGATTGGTCAGATATTCATAAAATGGTCGGAGGACACTTTTGAGGTGATTTAACATGGCAGGATATATTAATACAATTGCAGATTTAGAAGCACAAACATACGGAATAACAGGTGGAGCATTTAGTAACCAACTATTGAAGGCTGCTGGTGGATTAAGCGGTATTCATGCTGGTCATGATGCGGCAACACAGACTAGCCCAACAAGCGGTATTAACGGTAATCTTTACAACCAACTATACGGTCAAAAGGTTTGGTCTATGCTAAACCGAGAATGCAACGCACTATCGGTTATTTCAAAGCGACCTTACACTTCAAGCGGTTGGAGAGTGCTTTCAGAAAGACCTGCGGGTGGTTCTGGTAATTCTCTAACAGTGGGAGTTACAGGAGATACTTCACTATCAACCCTTGGCGGTACTACTCTTAGAGCAGACCTAATTGGTGGTGTTCCTGAAAACGCTGGTCTAAATACCGTTCAAGACGGTCTTGGCCCAATTGCACCTACTTACACTACACTATTTACAAGCCCTAAAATCGTTGCTCATCAATTTGATTTCAGCGAATTGGCTATGGAAATGGCACAGATTGATGATGGTATCGGAGATATTAGAGCGCAATTGCGTGAAGATATGGGTAAGCACCATTCAGAAGTACAGAACCAAATGCTTGTAATGCCTTTGGAAAACTATGATGCAGGTTCAGCAGTTGCTACAACAACCGTTGCTAACATTGATAGAAACTATACTTCTCTATACAAGGTTATTACATCAACTGCTGAATTGGCGGCTATGGAAACTGCAAACCTTGTTGGTGATGCAGACGGAACAGCAACAAGCCATATTTACGGTTCAAACCGTGATGGTGCTTCATTCCTTGATTCACAAGTTTCTTTTGGAGCAACATACGCTTCATCTGCTGCTCGTCAATTGACTCTAACTGTTCTAAATGACATGATTAGAGATTTAAGAGTTGCTGGCGGTTCACCAAAGGTTATTCTAACAGGATATGATACACTACAAACTCTTTCTGACCTATTGCAAGCACAAGAACGCTTTATGGATAGAAAAGAAATTGTTCCAACAGTTAACGGAGTAAGAGGTGTAAAGGGTGCAGAAGTTGGATTTAGAGTTTCGACTTACTATGACATACCTTTGATTCCTGTTGCGGCTATGCCATCAACAGGTGTTAATTCCTCTTGTATCAGTGATATGCTTTTCCTTGACACAGACCATCTTTGGTTGTCTGTAATGAAGCCAACTCAATACTTTGAGGATGGTATTTCTAACGGAAACCCATTTGGTGTCGGTACTCTTGGTAACAAGGCATTGTATCGCACAATTGCAGAAGTCGGCTGTTCCTACTTTAAGGGACAGGGGAAGATTACAAACCTTCTTTGAGGTCATGGAGAATAAAAAAATAGGAGATGATGAAAAATGGCATTTGCAACAGTAATACACTTAGACATGAAATTAGAAGGAAACAGAAGACTTGTTTGTGGTCAAACAACGACGGACGGTACAGACGGAAATATTGAAACAGGGCTTTCAAGCATTGATTCTTTGGTTTTTACCCACAAAGGCGCAGCAGTAGAAGCAAATGCGGCTACTGTTAATGCTAATTTACCACTTACAGCAAGCGGTGATGTAGCAATTAAATGCACAAGCGGCGATGTTGTCTATTTCCAAGCAGTAGGACAGTGAGGTGTTTTAATTGGCACTAGTATATACAGTTACTCTTTTGGCAGACCATAAAGGTTTTACCAAACCAAGAGCAAACGGTGACGAATATATGGTTGATGCGTTAGTTGATGTATCTTCAATAGTAGCGGCTGGTTCAGTAATACCGGCTTCTGCTTTTGGACTATCATCAATTACAGCAGCAGTTATTACAGGACATGACAACGCTAATGGACTACAGGCACAAATAGAATGTTCAGCAACAGGGGCTTATGAATCTAATAGTTCAATAGCACTGATGTTCACAAGTTTAGACGGAACAAACGATACTGCGGCTAATGACGCTAACGGTGGTTCAGTCCGAATGCGTGTTTATGGCAATCTTTGAGGTGATTTGATTGGTTTCAGTCAAATTGTCTGAAAACGCTGTAATGTATGAAACTTCCCTAATGGGTTATAGGCTCACTAGGGAGGTTTCAGCCCCTATTAATTTAGGAGCCGCATTAGTAAGACTGGGAGATTCTAATTTAGATTTTACCTTTGAAGAAAGCGATAGAGAAGAATTAATGCAAATAGATACTAAACTATTTGTTCTTCTTACTGCTGAATTGAAGCAGGAAATACTTACTCACACACAGTTAGCAGATTTGCTTTTACCAGCAAAGATAGTAGTTAAGCCTAAACCTAAACCTAAGCCAAAGACTACAACTAATAAGCCCAAAAAATCCTCTTTGGTTGAATAATCAACCCATAGGATTAAGAGGGATAACTGTCGTAGGTCAATTGAACGGAGAGGATGAAGTATGCCGAGTTGTCGAAGTAGTGGAGTTCTTACTGCAAGCGCAGTAGTTAATGCCGGTAGGTGTAAATTAATTAGTATTCATGTTCAAAATACGGGTGCTGGTGCTTCAACCACTGTTAGATTATTTGATAATGCTTCTGCCGCAAGTGGCACTGAATTAACAAGATTAATCGTTGACCCTGCCGCCGTCGCAGCACCGATGGAGTTTGATATGCACGGTGTATTATGTTTAAATGGATTATATTTAGATATATCAACAGGTGCAGGAACAGGTGCGGCAGTTTCCGTTGAATTTGCTTGAGGTGAATTAAATGGCAGTTTTAAATAAAGATACTCGTTTGATTATGACTATTCTTTTTGTAGGTGCGCTTAGTGGTGCAAATGTATTTTTTTATGCTAACTTTGGTATTGATTTTCCACACGGCATATTGGCTCATTCTATTCTTTTTGGTCTAATGACGGTAGGTTCTATTATGATTATGAAAGCAGTATTTGATTTAGTCCTCAATGACCGAATTGAAATGTGGCTTCTTGATAGAAAAATTGCGGCCTATTGGGAAAGAAAAGCAAGAGATGAGCAACAAAGACAGAAGATGCGTGACAGTGCTAAACAATACAATGTTGGTTTTGTTAATCCTTATGCTCAAATGCCATCAGAAAACGATGATAATACCGTTGGTAGTGAATTTTTAGCCGCAACTCTTCAATGAGGCGGTTAAATGATTGGCGACTTAATGGGATTTAGTGATTCTGATTATGCCTATAATCAACAAAGAGCGCATTCTGCTGATATGCTTTTCTTTAAAATAAGAGCATGGCTTTGGGGTGCTTGTGCAACCCTATCTGCTTTTTTTATTGGTAATATAATGGGTGTTTTTGACATTAATATAATAGGCTGGATTGTTGATACCTTTTGGCATAGTTGGGAGGTCTAATCTTGTCGATGATGACAGGATTCGCTATCTTAGTAGGAGAAGCGTTTATTGCTTTTTATAGAAAAGTCCATGCAATTAACTTTGGTGTTTATGGTGCAACAATGGTTGGAAAAACAACATTAAGTAATCAATTAAGAACAAGAGGTGAAGTACCGCAAATAAATCAAAGAACAGTTGGATTACATAGGGCATCTAGAAAAACAGTTAAAATTGATGGTGACTCTCATACTGTAAGAAGTGCTGATGTTGGCGGTGAAGCAATTTATTGGAAAGAATGGGTTAAAGACATGCAAAAGCGCAGAGTAAAATATGTTATTTTTATGATAGACCATAGACATTTAGATAATAATTCAAATTTAGACCACCAAGTAGCATGGAAATTTTTAGTTGATACAATTGTTTCAAATACTTGGCCCACAGGAAGAAAGAAAAAAGAAACAGATTATCCAATGGCAGTAGGAATATGGGCTAATAAGTATGATATATGGGGAGAAAAATATCCATTATCAGAAGGACGAACAATAGACAAACATGAGATATTTGAACCGTTTAAATATGGAATGAGACAATTAAATGATAAAGGAATACCTTGTTTTAAGTATTTAGTTTCAGCAAAGTCAGACCCCGAAATGGTATATAGAGGCGTAATGACGATGATAAA
>CAACVF010000110.1_pt1 | contig 17280 bp, 24 predicted proteins | sample 2381781 | NCBI WGS metagenome assembly CAACVF01 (sample SAMEA5211967, study PRJEB30684) | marine metagenome | biome: Marine; feature: Epipelagic; material: Water | collected 2015-10-15 | depth 60 m | reverse complement strand
CTTTGAGTATTTTTTCATCTACCGTTTTTTCTGTAACTATATCTACATACGTTACTTTGTTGTTTTGCCCTATGCGGTGAGCTCTATCTTCACTTTGTAACCGTACTTCTAAGTCGTAGCCATTACTGTAGTATATAACTGTTTTAGCTTCGGTGAGAGTAAGTCCATATCCACCTGTTCTTGGTTGCCCTATAAAAAACCTAAGTGGGTTATCAGGGTCTTGAAACTTTTCTACAATGTTTTGTCGTTCTTCGGCTGATGTTTTTCCATAAAACAAAGCACACGTCTTTTCCCCATACTTTTTACTTAACTCTTTGTTTATACTTAACAAATCATGCGTAAAGTTAGCCCAAATAATAACTTTGTTATCCGTTTCTTCGATTGCAGATAACAGTTCTGGCATTTTGTTTGTCGGTAACTCTTTAACTGTACCGTCGTCCATATTTGCAAATCCACTACATACTTGTTGCAGTCGGAGTATTTGGGTAAGGACAGTGTTCGCACTTACCATGCTTTCTTCTATTATGGCTAGAGCAGCACTTTTTAAAGTTGAGTAAGCAACCTCTTGTTCCTTTGTTAGTTCTACTGTTCTGCGTGTGTACACTTTGTCAGGTAAATCTAAACAATCTTCTTTGCGTACTCTAAAACTAAACGGTTCTATTATGGTGTTTAGTTCGTTGAGGTTTTGATAACCAACGATTTGATTAAACGTATGTGTTCCTACACTTCTACGCAAAACTTTTGCATACCTGTTTTGAAAAGCCCAAAAACTAGATTGTCGTAGGCTTTCTTCTTTTAAAAACTCACATTGGGTAAACAAATCCAAAGGTGATTTAGTAACAGGTGAACCTGTCAGTATCCTCCTGTAAACGGCTTGTTTCCCTAATTTTATAATGTTTTTTGTACGAGCCGCAGATTTAGTTTTGATTGTCGTGCTTTCATCTATTGCCAATAAACATTCTTTTGAATACACAAATTTTTCTGCAAACTGGTATCCTCGTTTGGTGCTTAATGCTTCTACATTCATTAAAAATATTTTTAAATTTTCGTTATCTTCAAACAAAGTAAGGAGTTCTGTTTCTTTTTTCTTTGTTTTTTCTGGTGACCACGCAACCATAGTATAGTCTACATGATCAGGGATATGGCTTGGTATTTCTTTTTTCAACCAGTTTCTATACACACTTTTAGGTGCAACAATAAGGGCAGTGCATATTTCACCTTTATCGTAAAGTATTGACATTGTATCTATCAATACTTTTGATTTACCAGTACCCATATCCATAAACAAAGCAAAGTATTCTTTGTTCCAAGACTTTTTAAGAGCGTCGAGTTGATGCTCATAAGGTTGCAGTTTAAATTTATATCTCACGTTGCCCTCTTTCTGACAGGGTTTGTATTGCTTAAACTTAACAAATATTATAGCATAAAACTATACTTTTTTTATCATTACTTAACTTTGCTATATAGATGTTATATTGAGAGTTTTGATGTAAAAAAGTTTTACAACTTTATAATATACAATATCACGATATCATAATATCATGTATTTTCCGCTGGTTGGGAGTCAAAAGTTATTAAAAAAATAAAAGCTGATTCATTCACTAGCACATCTATATAGAAAACTAGAAAGGTAGTCGTATGGAAGAACCAAAATGTAACATTTGTAAAGATTTAAAGTACGTTTGTATGCTAGATGTAAATGATGCTCCACGAGCCTCTACGGTATGTCGGTGTTACAAGTGCAATGTACCAAGAGAAGATCCAAAAACAGGAAAAACAGCAGATTCTATTGTTTTTAAGGGAAACAAAGCAAAAGTGTACGAAAAGTTTTTTGAACTAACTACAGATAAAAATTAACTTTGTTTCTATATATTAGTGTGCCATTGTATAGTGGTTATTAGTTAGCATGGGGAGAAAGCCATGACGGTTTTTATAATTCAAGAGATGCGAGGTCGTGACATTTCAGATGCTTCTGAGTTTGGCGACCTTGAAATATTGTTACCTGCGAAAGAACAAGCAAGTTTCAGCACTGCTCCTACTATACGAAAAATGGTAAGGAGTTTGTCGAAGTTTAGTGATGAAGATTACTTGTTGTTAGCAGGAGATCCTGCTGGGATAGCCATTGCTGGAGCTCTCGCCGCACAAAATAACAGAGGTTACTTTAAAATGCTAAAATGGGATAGGCTCGATAAAAAGTATTACCCATTAGAAGTAAATTTAAACCAAAAGTTAGGAGGTAAAAGTGAGTAGTTTTGAAAATGTTGCAGAAGAACTTTCTACTGTAACCGAAGTAGGATTAAGTAAAGTAAGTAAACTTGCCAACTTGCAGGTTACATTAGAACAACGTGTGAAAGATTTAGAGGAAGAGCTAAAGCAAGTAAAACGTGAGCATCGTGATATTGCAGAAGACCAACTTCCTGCCGCTATGTTAGAACATAACATAAGGGAATTTACACTAGAAGACAGTAGTAAAATTGCCGTTAAAACATTTTATAGTGCAAGCATACCTAAAGACAAACAACAAGAATGTTTTGATTGGTTAAACGATAATGGCTTTGGTGATTTAATTAAAAACCAAGTTACTGTGAATTTTGTAAGAGGTCAGGAAAGTGATGCCAACGACCTGTTGCATGATTTAGGAGGCAGAGGTATGTCGCCTTCTAATAAAAAGTGGGTAGAGCCAATGACGCTTAAAGCGTTCTACCGAACCGAGTCAGAAAAAGGTAATCTTTTGCCTGACGATAAATTTAGTCTTTTTATTGGCGAAAAGGCTACCATAACCAGAAAGAGGTGATATATGGCTACCAAAGACGTTGCCAAAGTCTCTGAGACTCAAAATCAGATCGCTCTTGCTACTTCTTTTGAAGATTTTCAAGGTGCTGGGTTTCATGAAACTCAAACAGACGACTACCAAATACCTTTTCTTCGTATACTTGCTCAGTTAAGTCCGCAGGTAAACAAAAGGGAAGGTGCATACGTAGAAGGTGCAGAGGCAGGAATGCTTTTTAATACTGTATTAAATAAAGTGTACAGTGGAGAAAAGGGTATAGAGTGTATTCCTTGTCATTATAACCGACGTTTTGTTGAGTGGGTTGCCCGTGAAAAAGGTGGTGGTTATGTTGGAAGTTACGAACCAACAGACCCGATTGTTAAAACCACAGTTAAAAATGATCGTGGTCAAGACATATTGCCAAACGGTAATATGTTGACAAACACAGCTCAGTTTTTTGTAATTTTGCTTGACCCAGACGAAGGGTTTACGAAAGCAATCATTACAATGAGCAGTACTCAGTTAAAGAAAGCAAGGCGTTGGAATACGCAAATGCAATCTTTAAAAGCGAGAGGCAAAAATGGTTTGTTTGTTTTGCCTATGATGTCTCATATTTGGAAACTAACCACTGTTCCTGAAAGCAATGATAAAGGCTCTTGGTTTGGTTGGAATCACAGTATGGTTCGAAGGCTTGATTTAGCTAACGAAGATGACCAAAACCTTTTCGAAGAAGGAGTTTCTTTTGGTAAAAGTGTGTTAGCAGGTGAAGTTGAGGGCAAAGAAGAAGCCGCAACGGGTGAAATAGTAGAAGATAATGATTCTGCTGTAATGTAAATGGTTTGGGTAGGGGTGATAACCCCTACCCTTACTATAGTAGGGGAGGCTTTATGGAAAGTTTAGCCAAAGAATTTTTTAGTTTATTCGAAGGAAGTAACATTGCTCATGGTACTTTTCAAGTAAATGGTTCTGATAGGGCAGACGGTAAAAAACAAGGACAAGCAAAAGTTTTAAGAGAGCCGCCAACGGTAGAGCTCTGGCAACAACATTTAGAAGGTAAAACAGGGTTAGGTATAATCCCCATAAACAGTGAAAACAGTTGTAAGTGGGGTGCAATAGATGTTGATAGTTACACAGTTAATCACAAAGATTTAATTTCTAAGTTAAAGAAAAACAAAATACCAGCAGTGGTAGGCAGGAGTAAATCTGGTGGAGCTCATATATGGGTATTTGTAAGTGAGTTTATACCAGCAAGTGAAATGCAGGGTGGTATGGCTGATCTTGCATCTTCGCTAGGGTATGCCGATAGTGAAATATTTCCTAAACAAACAGCTATACTTGTTGATAGGGGAGACACAGGTAACTTTTTAAATATGCCCTATCAAAGCGGTGAGCGTACAGTTAGGTATGCGTTTGATAGTGAGGGTGAAACATTATCGACCAAAGAGTTTATTGAGTTTGCTAAGTTGTGCCAAATCACACCGAGTAAGTTTTACAAATTAGATTTCCAATTTCAAAAAAGTAAAAAGGTAAAATTAGAAGAAGGACCACCGTGTTTAGAACATTTGTGTAATCAAGGGTTTTCAGAAGGCAGTCGAAATAATGCTCTGTTTAACTTGGGTGTTTATGCAAGAATGTTTAACAGCGACGGTTGGGAAACTCTTGTTCAAAAATACAACACCGATTTTTTAAACCCTCCGTTAAGCCACAATGAGGTAGGGACTGTAATAAAGCAGTTAAATAAAAAAGATTACTTTTACAAATGTGAAGATCAACCCATAAAACCTTTTTGCAATAAAGAAATATGTAAGTTGCGTAAGTATGGTGTAGGAAGTGCAGGTATATCTAATGATTTAAGTAGCCTTACAAAAATAGATGGCGATCCTCCTATATGGATATTAAACGTAGACGAACTTCGAGTTGAACTTTCAACACAGGGGTTGATTAGTCAACAGCAGTTTCAAAAAGATTGTGTTTCGCAAATTAATAAATTCCCTGTTACTGTAAGCCAAAGAGCGTGGCAAACAAGAATACAAACATTGCTCGACAACCTTACCATTGTAGAAGTACCGCCTGATGCTACCTTGTCGGGTGAGTTTGAAGATTTACTGAATAGTTTTTGTACCGAAAGAGCAAAGGGGGTAGAAAAAGAAGATGTATTACAAGGTATATCTGTTTGGTATCAAGACCGTGTTTACTTTCAAGTAAAAGATTTACGAAAACATTTATCAGCAAATGATTTTACCCATTACACTTCCAATAAAATAACTTTAAGGTTACAGGACACAAAAGCCGAGAAGACATATTGGAGAGTAAAAGGTAAGGGTGTTCATGTTTGGAGTCTACCAACAAACTTTTTTAATGATGAAGAAACAAAAGATGAAGATATACCTTTTGATTTACCACCACTAAGCGGAGATAAGGATATTCTTTAGTGAACATTTTATTAGGACCTCCAGGAACAGGAAAAACAGAAACAAGTATACGCACAGTAGAAAAGTTTTTGTCGCAAGGTGTTCCACCCGATAGGATTGGTTACTTTGCTTTTACAAGAAGAGCAAATACAGAAGCTAAACACAGGGCAATGGAGCGTTTTACTTTAAGCTCACAAGATTTACCTTATTTTCGTACCCTTCATTCACTTGCATATTCTTGTATGGGTATTACCCGAAGCCAGATAATGACTCGTAAACATTATGAAACAGCAAGTGAGTGGCTCAAAATAGGAAGTTTCTTTGCTAGAGAAAGTGATCACGGACCATTTAAAGATGTAGGCTACGGTGATAAATATTTAGAACTTATAAACATAGCCCGTATAACTCGTACTCCATTAAGGCAGATATACAATGCAAGTCGAGTAAGATACAAAGCGGATTGGCGTGTTTTAGAATATGTAGACAGAGGGTTAAAGCACTACAAGAAAACATACGGTCTATACGACTATGCTGATATGTTAATTAATTTTGTAGAAACTGATTTAGCACCACGTTTGGAAGTTGTAATTATAGATGAAGCACAAGATTTATCAGCAATACAATGGGAAATGGTAAGTCTTTTAGCTCAAAAAGCTAAACACGTCTTTATAGCAGGTGATGATGACCAAGCTATTTACCGTTGGGCAGGAGCAGATATTGACAGGTTCTTAGGTTTAGAGGGTAAGGTAGAAGTTTTATCTCAAAGTTATCGTATCCCAGCTAAACACCACACTATGAGCCAAAAGCTAATTGAAAGAGTTTTGCATAGATACCCCAAAACATTTAACCCAAGAGACGAAGAAGGTTATGTTCAATGGCACAGGCATAGCGAAGCAGTAGTAATGGATGAAGGTAATTGGCTTTTGCTTTCTCGCACAACACGGGGAGCAAACCAATTAGAAGAAGAGGTAAGACAAAGAGGAATACTGTATCGGTATGATGCAAGTCGAAGTTCAGACAGTAAAGTATTACAGGCAGTTGTCTTGTGGGAAAAATTAAGAAACGGTCAAAAGCTACATTTAGAAGATGTAAAACGAGTTTATCAGCAAATGATTTTGCACAAGCAAGTTGGCTATGGCTACAAAAGTATGACAGGAGCAGAAGAAGAATCGTTTTTTAGTTTAGAAGATTTACAAAAAGATCATGGGCTACTAACTACTTCTCCTTGGGATTTAGCACTTGGTAAAATATCAGATAGAGATAAACGGTACATAGGTTCTTGTTTACGCAAGGGTGAAATTTTAACAGCAGATCCTCGTATTACAATTTCTACAATACACCGAGCAAAAGGAGCTCAAGCAGATAATGTATTGTTACTGACAGATACAACAGGGCGTTCTAATAGCCAGTGGCGATTTTCAGAAACTGAAAAAGAAGATGAAGCTAGAGTGTTTTATGTAGGATTAACTCGTTCTAAACATTCTTTACATCTTGTACACCCTATGTTTTCGGGAGGTTATAATGTTCCAAGATGAGCAAAAACCTAAAGTCAATTTAAAAAGTTGGTGTATAATATAATTGTGTATTTAGTAAGGAGTAATTTATGCACAAAGTACGTTACTTTACAAAAGAGTCATTGCTTTCAGCCGCTGAAAATGCAGGAGTCGATGACATAAACAGCCAAATTGATACAAAGCGTTTAGCAAAAATGTTGGATAATACTATGTTGTACCCTATTATATTCGGTTTTGTACAAAACCAGACAGAAATGCGTTGTCGTGTTGCAATAAACGAGCAGGGTGAAAGCACTTTTATAAATGTACCAATAAAAATTTGGCAAAATTTACCTTTGCAGGAAGTTACAGAGTCCGCTTATGTTCAAGCTGACACAGCTCCTGTGAGTTAACCGCTATAGAAGGAGAAAGTTTTATGGCACACGCAGTAGAAACTATGGCTTATGCAGGACAAGTTCCGTGGCATGGGCTAGGAAAAAAAGTTAGTACCGATATGACCCCCGACCAAATGGCAGATGAAGCAGGGTTAAATTGGACAGTTACAAAACGCAGAGCTTATACCGCAACGGAAAATGCTCCGAACATTTTTAAACCTGACCTCGACTCATTACTTATGGTTCCTGACCATTACTTTTTAATGCGAGACGACACTAACAAGGTTTTATCTCATTGTGGTGAAAACTACGTACCGTTTCAAAACAAAGAGGTTATGTCGTTCTTTAAAAAGTTTACCCAAGCTGGTGATATGCAAATGGAAACAGCAGGTAGTTTAAAGGAAGGCAAGGAAATTTGGGGTTTGGCTAAGTTACGAGATGGCTTTACTCTTCCAGGAGGCGACGAAATAGAAGGTTACTTACTATTAAATAATAGCCACAAGGCAGGAAAAGCCTTGAGCATTATGTTTACTCCTATAAGAGTTGTTTGTAACAATACACTTACTCTTGCATTGAACCAAGCAGGGCAGAAATTTAGAGTGTTGCACTTACAAATGTTCGACGAAGAAATTATGAACGCCGCAGAGGAGGCACTTGGTTTGAGCGACAAACAAATGAAAACCTTTACTGAGCAAGCTAATTTCTTGAGTACTAAAAAAGCAACGGACATACAGGTTGCTAATTATGTTGCTGAGTTGTTTCAACCAAACATACTGTTGGAACGTGGCAAAGCAACTAACCAAGATAACTTGCCACCGTTGCGTGATGAACTAAAGCACTCAGCTAATAGTGTTCTCGAAGCAATCGAAACAAGTCCTGGAGCTGGATTAAAGTCGGCAAGGGGTACTTGGTGGGGAGCATTAAACGGTGTGACATACGTTGTTGATCACCAAGGAAGAGGTAACTCTCGTGACAATACATTGCACTCGGCTTGGTTTGGCTCTGGTGCTAACCGTAAGACAAAGGCTTTACAAAAAGCAGTTGAATACGCAAGAGCCGCTTAAATATTATGGGGAGTTTCGACTCCCCATAACTGTTTGTTAAGATAAAATAAAAGTATGTTTTGATTTTTAAATGTTTTATACTAAAAAAGTAAATGGTTGTAGAAAGGAATCATAGTTATGGCAGTATTACAGATACATCCCCATACTCGTATTAAATCTCTTGTTGATAAACCTCCAATTCGTGAGGGAACAATTCGTTATAGAAATATGTACGTTGTTATTCGAAGTCAAACTGTACAAGAGGCTTTGCAAAGACTTAAAAAACTAGAGCCAAAAGGCAGTATGAAAGACATAAAACTAGCTGTGAAAAAAGAAGCTATAGAACTTATGTATGCAGAGGATATTGCAGAGCAACAATACGCAAGTATTGATGAGTCTATACGAATGAGTTTAGAAGGGTTGGAAAAGGTAGAAATATCTAATCCAAAGCTAGTACAATGATAAACAAAGAAGGGTTAGATTATTTATCTAAATATAAAGAATTTTATTATTGGATAAACGAAAGACACGCAATATACCAAAAGCGAAAAGATTTTCTTCCTCCTCCTTGGACAGATGACCCCATATTGCAAGAATATAAATTCACAAACCCTTTTCGTGAAAACGATAGAGACACAATATGGATGAGGCAAAATTGGACTAAGCCACATCATAACAGACCGCATGGAGAAATTATATTCAACTGTTGTTTGTTTCGTATGGTAGGTACACCAGAATTTGCTGAGCATCATGGGTGGGTTTATGACACTAACGGTACTTGGGACTCAGAGAAAACAAAAGAACTTATAGAGCTTCGATTATCCGAAGGTAAAAAAACTTTTACGGGTGCTTATATAATCCCAAACAGAGGGCTAAAGCTACCGAAGTCAGAGGTTGTTGTAGATCGTTTTTTAAAACCAATATGGAAAAACAGAAATGAAATAGCCAATGTCGCTCAAATTTCTTTTTCTCTACAGGAAACTCATGCTTTTTTAGGCAACTTTGATGGTTGGGGTGGCGGTGGGTTTATGGCTTATGAAGTCGTAACAGATTTAAACCACACACCTGTTTTACAAGAAACACAAGACCGTTTTGGGTGGGCTAATGCAGGACCAGGAGCAAGGAGAGGGTTAAATAGAATATACGGCAGACCGCTCAAAAAACGATACCCTATGAAACAACTTAACGAGGAAATGAATCACTTGTTAAGTTGGGCAGAGGCTTTAGCAGGTAATCATGTTCCTAAAAACGAAATTGATATGCGTGTTATAGAGCATAGCTTATGTGAGTGGGATAAGTACCAACGAGTATTACTAAATGAAGGTAGACCTAGATCAAAGTACAATCCTAATTTAGTATCTAACCACAACTTTGTAGTAGGACCAATTGAATAATGTTGGATATTTATATTGTTAGCAGAGGAAGACCCAATCGGTGTTTAACTCTAGGAAATTTAAAAGACCTTTCACCCTATGGCTACAAGATAAAGTTGGTTGTCCACCAATCAGAGGCTGATTTATATTCTCAAGTCGCTAAAATGCACAATGCCGAATTAATGCCGTTAGAGTATGAAGGTATTGCTGACAAACGAAGGCAGATAGCTCAGCAAGCAGGGGATAAATTTGTTATGCTTGATGACGACATGAAATTTTTTAGATTAGTAGCACCTGATGATTGGCACTTGCGACAAATAAAACAAGGCGAGCAGGAAAACATATTTAACTTGTTGGAACAAAAGTTAGATGAGTACGCTCATGTTAGTGTTTGTGCGAGAGAAGGGCATAATCGAAATATAGAAAAAGCACAGAAACAAGGTAAACTGTACATGGAAAATACTCGGTACATGAGAGTTCTTGGGTATCGTAAAAAAGAGTATATGGAGTGTGAGCATAATAGAATAGAATTTATGGAAGATTTTGATATAAACTTGCAACTACTCCGCAAGGGTTATCCTTCTTTTGTTACTTTGGAGTTTGCTCAAAATCAACCCACAATGCAATCCGAAGGTGGGTGCAGTTTACAGAGAACACACGAAACTCAAGAAAGAGCCGCAGAAAAATTAAAAGAACTTCACCCCAATTTTGTTGATGTAGTGCTAAAAGAAAACAAATTTGGTAATGAGTTTAAAAAACGTAAAGAAGTTAGAGTAAAGTGGAAAGAAGCATTTAAAAGTGCAGATAAGGGTGAAAACCAACAATCAGCACTGTTTTAATGCGATATAAGCAACGAGGATTAACAAGACAGGGCGTTTGTAGGTTGCACTACCTAAAAAACCAACAGAACGCTACAGGGGTTTTAAAACAGCAAAGAAAGGCATTTTAATAAATGGAATACAAATTACATGGTAAGTTAGGCACACAGAGAGGACCTCACGGTTATTCGTTTAATGACATCAACGAAGCCCTTTATGTTTTAAAAGAAGCAGTATTGGAGTGGGGCGAAAGAGTAGAAACAAGAAACGGTTCAGCGTATGAATTTAGAGAGCCTGTTGCTGTTAGTTTCAACAAACCAACACGACGAGTTTTGTTTTACAAAGAAAGAGATGCAAACCCTGTTTTCCATTTTTTAGAAGGAATTTGGATGTTAGCAGGTCGTAAAGATCTTAATTGGATAAGCCAGTACAACAAACGCATGGAACAATTTAGCGATGATGGCGAAACTTTAAACGGTGCGTATGGATATAGGTGGCGAAACCACTTTGATAAAGAGCAAATAGAAATAGTGTGCGAAAGATTGATTGAGTATGAAAATGATAGACGAGCAGTCATGACAATGTGGGATCCTACTTTCGACCTTACAACTTCTAACAAAGGTAAAGATCACCCCTGCAACACTCATATTTACTTTTCGGTAAGAAACAAAAAACTTGACATGACAGTGTGCAACCGCAGTAATGATTTGATTTGGGGTATGTGTGGAGCAAACGCAGTACACATGAGTATGTTACAGGAATATATGGCTTCTGTTATTGATGTAGGGATTGGTATTTACACCCAATTTACCAATAACCTTCATGCTTATTTTGATACACTAGAAAAACTTGTCGATATGCAACCAGATTATGAAGCCTATAATGTAAAAGGCTTAGTTACTACCCCTTTAGTAGACGAACCGTTAAATTTTATAGTAGAAGCAGAAAAGTTTTGCAAAGAAGTTGCTGTACACCATAGGCAAAGGTCAAAAAGAGGTGGTTTTAGACCATTAAAATTAGAGTTTATATATGATAATTTAATTTTTGAAGAAGTAGCATTGCCAATGCACAATATGTATATGGCGTGGAAAGATAAAGAGTATGATGAAGCGTATTTGTCTGCTATGGAAATAAAAGGAGCAGATTGGAGATTAGCGTGTAAAGAATGGCTAGAAAGGAGAAAACCACATGGTTGATGTTTATAGTCCTACAATTAATAAAGTTATGGAATTATGTTCGGGAGATGCTCAAGCTCTAAACCAAGCCGAAAAAAGTTATAATGATAGTTGGAAAAAACGTGGTGGTGTAGGTGCAATGATGATGCTTGCCCGTAAGTGGGATCGTATCGAAAACCAAGTAAAAGTTCAAAACTATGATGTTTTCACGGCTATAGCACAGGATTTGAGCGAAGATGGTATCATTGATGATATTCGTGATTTACGCCGATATTTATTGTTGGTAGAAGCAGAGATGTTTATGAGAGGTGTGTTAAATGAACGAGGAAAATCCTCACCCAAAGGATGAAGATAAACTCGACGACAGGGTCTTGGCTGTTTGTGCGTGTGGGAAAGAAGAAAAGTATTTGACTTTTCGAAATTTAAAAAACAGATGGCCTCATTGCTCTTGTAAAATATCAATGAAAGTTTTAACCAATGCAGTATAAGATGTTTATGCCCCAAAGTGAATGGGTTTGTCCTGAAAGTTTTCCAGATTTAAAAGGTTACAAAGAATTATGTATCGACCTTGAAACATACGATCCTGGATTACTGCAAAAAGGTCCTGGATGGGCTACGAATGATGGTCATATCATTGGTATTGCCGTAGCAGTTGAGGGCAACCAGTGGTATTTTCCTATCCGACATGAAAACGGTGGTAATTTAGATGCAAAAAGAGCTTTAGGGTGGTTAAAAGAAGTTGTAAGCACAGACCGTATCTATGTTTTTCACAATGCAAGCTATGACGTAGGGTGGCTTTTAACTGAAAACATAGAGGTAAAGGGTAAAATTGTAGATACAATGATAGTCGGTGCATTGTTAGATGAAAATCGTTTCAGTTATAGTTTAAATGCTTTAGGAAAAGATTATCTTGGTGAACGCAAGCAGGAAAACGAATTACGAGAAGCCGCCGCAGAGTTTGGTGTAAACCCCAAAAGCGAGATGTACAAACTCCCTGCTCAATATGTAGGGTTATACGCAGAGCAAGATGCGGCAATCACTTTAAAGTTGTGGCAACGGTTTAAAACACTTGTTGTTGAAGAAAACATACAAGATATTTTTGAGTTAGAGCTTAATGTTTTACGAGCAACAATCCCTATGCGACAAAAAGGTGTAAGAGTTGATTTAGAAAAAGCAGAAAAATTAAAAACTAAACTACAAAAACAAGAAAACGATATAATTCAAACCATAAAAAAACAGTATTCCGTTGACGTTGATCTGTGGGCGGCTGTGAGTATAGCAAAAGCCTTTGATTCTGCTGGGCTACAATACAATTACACGGAAAAAACAGAAGCACCAAGTTTCACAAAGAATTTTTTAACTAATCATGAGCATGAATTACCACGCATGATTGTAAAAGCTAGGGAATACAACAAAGCAAGAACAACTTTTATTGACACAATACTGCGACACCAACATAAGGGTAGGGTTCATGCTGAAGCACATAGCTTAAGAAGTGATGTTGGAGGTACAATAACAGGGCGGTTTAGTTACAGTAACCCTAATCTACAACAAATCCCAGCCCGACACGCCGAACTAGGACCAATGATACGTAGTTTGTTCTTACCCGAAGAAAACCAAGTATGGGGAGCATTTGATTACAGTAGCCAAGAGCCACGCATTGTTGTTCACTATGCGAAATTATTGGAGTTTAAAGGTGCAATAGATTTTGCTGAGCAATATGCTAAAGATGCACGAACTGATTTTCATCAGATGGCGGCTGATATTGTTGGTGTTCCTCGTAAACAAGCGAAAGATATAAATTTAGGATTGTTTTATGGTATGGGGACAAGAAAACTTGCAACTCAATTAGATTTAGAAGTAGACGATGCCAAAGAACTTTTTGCCGAGTATCATGATAAAGTGCCGTTTGTAAGACAATTAGCCGATTACACAATGAATAGAGCTAACCACAAGGGCGTTATAAGAACATTGTTAGGGAGAAAATGTAGGTTCGATAAGTGGGAGCCAATGAAGTACGGAATTTTCAAGCCACAAACATACAAAGATGCGTATGCCGAGCATGGACCAAGTATCAAAAGAGCTTTTACTTATAAAGCTCTTAATAAACTTGTGCAGGGTTCAGCCGCTGATCAAACAAAAGCCTCTATGGTTGCACTTCAAAAAAATGGTATACTACCGATGATACAAGTTCACGATGAACTCGATATATCTGTAGAAAGTGAAGAACAGGCTCGACAGATAACAGAAATCATGGAAACCTGTGTTGATTTAGAAGTTCCTTCTGTTGTTGATGCTGAGTTTGGTAAAAATTGGGGTGAAGCTAAAAAACCGTTAGAAGAAATAGATTTTTAAAATGCTACAAGATTTTGAACAAATTGTATTAAATTTAGAAAAAGCCCGAATGGGAATGCAGAAACATTCTGTTAAAGTTTCTCCTGGACATTCAGATACGCAATCAAGTCAAAAAAATATGGATGTCACTAAAGTTGTAAGTTTGATACAGGGTGTAGAAAGTTTGGTAAAAGAGTTTGACATGAAAATAAACAGAGGAATCTATGGAACCACAAAGAAAATTGATGAAGAAACCAACGGTCGTTGATTCATTATCAGAGGCAGTTTATCATTTAGAGCAAGCTGAGTCACAACTCCGTAAAGAAGTATTGAAACAGCAACAAGATAAAAGACATTTGTTGGCTATACACACACTTGTAAATGACACAATTGATTTTTATCGTGACATTTTAACAGATGAAAGACCATACAAAATAGAGAGTAAGTTATGAAAAACAACTTTGAATCTTGTTTAGAAAAAATTTTAAAACATGAAGGTGGCTTTGTCAATCACCCAGAAGATCCTGGAGGTATGACAAACATGGGTATCACTAAAAAAGTGTACGAAAGATTTTTAGGCAAAGAGCTTTGTGAAAAAGATATGCGTATGATGCCTATGGAGCACGTTGCTAAAATTTACCGTAAAAACTATTGGGATAAAGTAAAGGCAGATGATTTGCCTTCTGGTGTAGACTTGTGTGTGTTTGACTGGGCGGTAAACAGCGGAACAAAAAGAGCCGTGTGTGCGTTACAAGAGTCAATCGGTGCAAAAGTTGACGGTGTTATGGGACCAATGACTCTTGGTAAAGTGAATGTTTACGACGACTTGAAATTACTAAAAGTAATGAAACAAAAAAGGGAAGGATTTTACCGTTCTCTTACAAAACTATTCAAAACATTTGGGACAGGTTGGCTCAGAAGAAACAATGAAACATACGAGGCGAGTAAAGATTATGCAAAGTCGAGATCACAAAAAAGTTTTTTCTAACATATACGACAAAGATATTTGGGGTAACGGTTCTGGATCAGGCAGTTCTTATAAATACTGCAAACGGTACGTTGAGTTTCTTCAAAAATTTATGAAAGAAAAACAAATTAAAAACGTATTAGATTTAGGGTGCGGTGACTGGCAGTTTAGTGAGTATGTAGATTGGTCAGGAATAAACTACGAAGGTATTGACGTAGTGCAAAGTGTGATAGAAGCGAACAAAGAAAAACATTCTGCACCGCACATAAACTTTGTACAAAAAAATCTTTCACAAGTTGGACTCATTATTCCTTACTTAAAACCTGACAACCAACTTATTCTTATGAAAGACGTGCTCATGCACTGGACAAATGAAGAAGTTGAAGAATGGATGGATAAATTTATACCACGACTCCCTTTAAAAACTTGTTTTTTGATAACAAACAACTGGAAATACTACAGAAAACCAGAAAGAAATGAAGAACCAAGAGAGCTAGACAAAAAGTTTAGTTGGTCACCAATCGACTCACAAAAAGCACCACTGAACAAGTATGGGTTTGAGATAGTTTTTAATTATAGAGTGAAACAAGTTTCGCTCTACAAGAGCATTTAATACTTTTTTCCTTATTTTTTACATATATAATATAATTATTGTAGCAACCGTAGAAAGGGTAAGCAGATGTTTGAAACAGAAAAAGAAATTTTTACTAGAGAAAAATGGGAGGAAATATGCCATTCATTAGCTCCTGAAAATTTACATGAAGACGGTGAAATTGATAATTATGAGGCTGAACAAAAGTATAAATCTTTGATACAAAGAGGTAAAAGACTTTATGATGCAGGGTATCTTTGTCCTAAAAATGTTTACGATATGTGTGATGACCCTGACTCATTAAAACCTTTTGTGGAGGAAACAACTGATGAGTAATTTTTTAACGAAAAAACAGGTAAAAGATTTAGAAAAAAAGAAGTGGGATATGTTGCCAACAGAAACAGGATTGTTATGGGTTGGAGGTGATTGGGACTCTAAAACAAACCTTCTTTGTTTGATGGAAAAACTTTTCCCTGAGTTAGAATTAGACGATGACAAAAGTTATAACTTTTTAGTTTGTGCCTATGCAGAGGAAACAAACGATGAGTGAAGCACAAGAATACATTTAGGATAAAGATTAAAAAGTTTTTTGTAAGAAATTTTTATATGTTATAATATAATTATTGTAATACCGTAGAAAGGGTACAGCTATGAATATATTTTATTTAGACCCCGACATACAAACGTGCGTCGAGTATCATTGCGACAAGCATATTGTCAAGATGCCCCTAGAAACAGCACAGATGCTTTGCACTGTTAATCATCTTTATGGTGATGATGCTCCTTACAAACCTGTTCACGCCAAACATCCATGCACACTATGGGCAGGTAACAATGTTCTTAACTACAAGTGGTTGTGGGATTTCGGCAAAGCTCTCTGCAAAGAATACACGCACCGTTACGACAAAGTTCATGCGTGTGAAAACGTACTAGAGCAGATAAAAATACCACCTGTCGAACTTTTTTATCCCCTAGTAGGTTTAGAAGGTACTCGGCAAAGACCACAATGTATGCCTGACAAGTACAAAGACCCACAAGATACAGTTAACGCATACAGACGGTACTACCAACACACAAAAGCAGATTTTTGTGTGTGGACAAAACGCATGACACCTTTGTTCATGCAAAAATTTGTAAAAAGGCAGATCAAATGACATTACAATTAAGTACAAAAAAATCATACGTTGCAACTGTTCAATGTTTTGGCTTAATCACCAAAAGGCGTGTTCTCTTGCATGGACATGAAAGCGACTTAGAAGAGTGGATTGATGAAAATTTCGAAAAAAGGCAAGAAAAAATAGATGAAAAGTTTCAAGCAGAATATCAATACGACGTACATCTAGGTGACATGACAATAGAAGCTGTACACAATGCTCTTATTGGAGATGACATGGGATTCAAAGGAGAGCCCAATGATTACAAGTATAGGATAATAAGGGTTTTAACTATTGATGAAATAGACCCTCTTGGTTTAGCAACTAAAACAGTATGGGAGGTTACAGATGACTATCCGTTCGACGAATGAAGTTCGTACATCAAGAAATTTTCTCCGTGATGGTAAAATATTTGGGTTGACAACAGGAAGTTTTGAAAGAGACGTAAAAGAACCTAGATTATCCATCGACGATCTTTACATAATGAAAGAGTATTTAGAGGAAGTTATGTGGGAAAAAATTCATATAGAAAAAATAGAACAAAACTGGAGGTAAAGTTATGTCTAAAAAAATATTTTACGATGATTATGAAAAAATTGTAAAAGACATACATGATTTAGCAGAGGATGACCCTTTTGCTGGTTATGGTGATCCAAGAGCTAAGTTGTTGCTTCATATAATAAATGAAATTGAGCTTAGTGGTCACGATGAAAAAACATTCGAGGACAATGACGCAAGTGAATGTTTTGTACATG
>CAACVF010000109.1_pt1 | contig 17308 bp, 30 predicted proteins | sample 2381781 | NCBI WGS metagenome assembly CAACVF01 (sample SAMEA5211967, study PRJEB30684) | marine metagenome | biome: Marine; feature: Epipelagic; material: Water | collected 2015-10-15 | depth 60 m | reverse complement strand
GGACATAATTACGTTGTAATGTCTTTGTTGAAACTTCACAAAACTCTGCAATTTCTTCAAAAGTACAATGTAATTGTGCTAATTTTGTTATTGCTTGTGTATCTACTTTTTTAAGTGGTCTAGCCATTATGTCCTTTTTGTTTTAATTAATATATAAAAAGGTGGCTGTCAATCTTCTATTACTTGCTGATTTTTTAAAATGTTTTGTTAAATTAGAATTATCGCCCTTTATATGTGATAATTTTCTTTTTATTACCCAATTTTTACTTTTATTTCTTGAATAAATCATTGAGGGTTGCGAGGTTACTGAATAATATCTATATCCTAATTTAGTAAAATACTTACCACAAAATTCACTTATTCTGTTTCCTAATCCAATACCTTGATAATCTGGTAAAGTGACTATTCTATGTTCCCTTTTAGCTTTTTTTATATGTGGATGTGGAAATTGTAAAACTGCCCCAAAAGCAACAGGCTTATTCCATATATATCCAAGAAAACATTTTGATGCACGGTGTATATTTGTGTTTAAATAATGATAGTTTCTAAACATTCCCCACGAGTCAATGCTTGTTGAATATATTTTGAAGTCAATTTTTGGTCGCTTGGCTAACCCCCTAGTTAATTTATTTGTATTTACATCAAATATCCAATCAGGTTGTAACCAATCCACAATATCATAATGGCAAGAAACGGCTACAAATTGTTTATTAGTTTTTTTAATAAATTTTTGAACACAATAACTACCAATTTTAGCAACATCTCTATCCACAACTGAAGTAAATTCATCAAAACATACCATATCTGTATTTTGTAATAATGCTCTAACAATATCCACTCTAAATTGTTGTCCTGTTGATAATGCTGAATAAGGTAATAACCATAATGGAGGACTAGCAAAACCTACATTAGCCAAACATTTAGAAATTTCTTTTATTGATATATCTTTTGGAAATTCATTTATAAATGCTGAATTATTATCCCATTTAAAAGACCTTACATAATTATCTTTAAATAATTGTTTAGCTAGACTTGTTTTACCACTACCAGATGTTCCTATAATTAAACCTACTTGCCAATCAAAATCTAAATTAATATTAAAATCAAATTCTTTTTTTAATTTTTTTTCAGGTACCAAATCATATATGCCACATATTTGTTCTGTTCTAAATGTTGATTTATATTTTGTTTCTTTTAAAAATTTAATACTCGACAAGTTAATCCTCTTTCAGATAATTCATTATATAATTCTTGTTGTTTTTCTTCAGATTCACATTCAATTATAACTTCACATTTGTTTGGTATATTTATTTCTGAACTATCTTCTAATACTGCTTTATCAGATAAATATTTATCTAATTCTAATTTATCAAATCCTGTTAAATCTAAATCAAAATCTTTATCTTTTAATATTTCTAATTCTTCAACTAATAATTTATCTTCCCATTTAGATTCTTCTCCAGACCTATTATCCATAATCCGATAAGCCATAGCTTTACCCTTTTCAAAATCTCTCTTAATTACAAAAACTTTAGTTTTATTTAATGCTTTTAATGCTTTATATCTTGTATGACCTACTACAATAATATTATTTTGATCCACAACAATAGGCTGATTATTACCAAATTCTTTAATACTTTTTTTAACTTTATTTACTGCTTCTTTAGATATTTCTCTTGGATTATTTTTATAAGGCTTGATTAAACTAATATCAATTTCTTCAATTTTCATAATCAATTATTTAGTTAATACCTTAATAATTGAAATATTACTAATGTTTTGTTTCTACCTCTGATTCTATTGCTGATTGTAGGATTTGAACTCTTGCTTTTAATTTACGATTTTCTATTGATAAAGATATTATTCTTTTTCTAGCATATTTAAAAATTCTTAAAAATGCACTAATTGTTTTCATTGAACTTTATGGATTATATGATCTTTGTCATATCTATCAATCTTAAATTCTTGTCCATCTTTTTTAAAAAAATCAAATCTATCTTCACTATGCCTAAATGTGTAACCTATTTTTTCCATTTTTGTTCTTAATGTGGCAGGACTATCTTGTTGTTTTTGATCTTTTTCTTCAATTTCCCATCTTCTTTGAGATAGCCAAGTTGAAAAATGTGGCACAAATTTGTCCTCAACTTCTGATTGTTGTTTATTATAAATACTAATAAGCTGTCCAAGAGATAATCCAATACTACCATCTATTTTATTAAATTCTTTAAATGCTCTGAATTTAGAACCTCGTTTAATATTTAATTTATCCCAAACCTCTGTAAACTCTAAGCTATATATATTACCTTTAGGTATAGGTATAGGTATAGGTATAGGAGTCATTGTTTTGTCATTGACAGACCATTTAGCTTTAGCTCCTTTCTTTCCAGCTATTGATTTTCTTTTATATTTTTCTGTTAAATAATTGTGTTCTGCTGTTAATCTTTTATGTGTCCAAGTAAAATTTTCTTTATCAAATATAAAAAATTCCCTTAAAATATCATCAACCGTATATTCACATTCAGCAGTTCTACATTGACAAATAATTCTTGCTGATTCTGTTGTAAATGGTTTAGTATTTTTAGTCCAAGCAAAACATAATAATCTTATATATATTCCTACTTGCTCGTTTGTTAAGTGTACTGTTTCAGCCGCAAAAGTATCAGTAAATAACTGTAATGCGTGAAACTTATTAGTTTTTTCTTCCATTTTTTCCCCTTTCTATAAATTCTACTACAAAAAACTGCCAAGGTTCTGCTTGTGTTGGTCTCCATATCTTTGGAATCGCATACCATTTTTGTTTGTTAGCTATATCATACATAATATCATTAAATTCTTTTTCTGATATTTGTTGAGCTTCTTCATTAAAATATAAAGATTTAGAATTTATTGAAAAATCAACTGTTTTTTTTGGAACAATTTTTGTTATACTTTTTTCAATAATAGATTCCATATTTTTTATATTTTTTATTTCTAATGTTTCTTTATTTATCATAAAATAAATAGTTCCTTTCTAATTGGTTTATTTTTATGTTGGTTAATATTAAAAGCTGTTTTTCAGTTCCAAACATTTCTTCAAACAACTTCTTATTGTGATGTATAGATTCATTACTCATATTATGATGCTTAGGACATAAGGGAATTGTATCTTGATGATCTGGTCGTCTAGATAATCCTGTATGTTTTCTAATATGATGAATCACTGGTTCTGAAAATACTTTATATTTTTTAGAACAAGCTACACACCCTAATTGCTTTAATCGGTCAAATCTTTTTTTGTCTATTTTATTCATATTAATATTATCATTATACTCCTTTCTTAGTTTTTCATTTTTGCCAAAAGTATCTTCATAATTAAACTCTTTAAATAGTTTAAAATGATGAAAACTAATTATCATTTAAAATATCTTCTATTTTACCGCAATGATTTTTTATAGATTTAACCTGTTCTTTAATTTGTTCTTGATTATTTATAAAGATAGGTTTATCTTCTAATTCAATTAATTGTCCTAATCTAATCATACGCAATAATCTTTTAAATGCTCTGCGAACGTGCATATCTGACATATCCGAAACTAAAAGCCATTGATTTTTAGATCGGGAGAAATAGTTTTCTTCAGGTGTTGGTTGTTGTGTTTCATCAGTTTTAGGTATATCTAAATGATCATCATTCATATTAACCTTTCTTGATTTGGATTTGGTTCTTTGTATGGCTTCCAATTAAAGTCAACCAATTTATAAGTTTGATTATTAAATTTACTCATAAAAAGTTTTTTAGTATATTCTCTAGCTTTTTTTAATTGACTATAAGGAATAATCATAAATTCTTTACCGTGTGTAATACCTAAAGAATCTTTTTTCCTTAATGCTTTTTTATAAATGTAATCTCTTACACTTACTTTACCAAGCCACACTTTATCCACTTGTACTTTAATCATTTTGATTCTCCTCTTCTACTATTGGAAGATAGTCAAAAAAATAAATTACATTGACTTTTAAATGATCTGCTATTTGTTTAATTCTAAAAGCAGAACACCCATTAGTTCCTTTTTCGTATTTTTGTATTTGCTGAAATGTAATTCCGCATTTATCAGCTAGTTTTCCTTGTGTTAATTTATGCTCTAACCTTTTCTGTCTAATTTTTTGCCCAACAGAAAGATTAAAACTACTTGATGTAGTTGTCATTGTATTACTCCTATGTTGATTGTTTGTGTGTGGTGAGAAATTGGTTGAACCCACCACACATTTTTAACTAGAAAGGGAGTTGCTTTATGATTCGTTAGAAAAATTAAAGATAACTCATTTAAAGTATTAACCAATTTATTCATAATATGCAATTTATAATTAATCTACCTAAAGTTTAATATTATAATTTATATAATTTACTTGTTTTTATATAAAAACCTTGATTTCTATTGATTTATAAGGTTTTAACTAAAAAGCCTTATTTTATAAGGTTTATTTGTTATTTACTCCTATGTTAGTTTTTATATAGTTTAATTATGTTATATATAAAAATATATTTAAAAAAGGTAGAGAAATCTATCAGATTTTTTTTAGATGAAGTCTTGGAACCGACATTTTTAAATGTTTCTTGTGGATTAGGGTTTCAACACTTTTTTTATACTAGAATTATAAAATTGGTTTTAGGAAGATTTATTCAAGTCCAAATTGGTAAATCTTTAGTTATTTAGGTAGGTATAAAACTTATCCATATAGGATAAATTCCTTAACTAAACTCCCCTCTACTCAGGAAAGGGACAAGGCTTCGATTAATTTCTTAGCTTGTAAAAAAGTCCTTCTAGTTTCTATAACCTTTAGCAAGTTATACTGATGAGTTTGCTAGTGTTAATCGTGTTCACACTAATACGAAAAACTAGAAAGAGGAAAATATGTCGTTTAATGATTGGTTAAATAAATTGCCAGAAGATAAAAAGGCAAAACTCAATATTATAAGAAAAAATATTGATAAATGTTTAGATGATAATTCTAAAAATTTATATTATCTAAAATCAAGATGGAATGACGAAAAAGAATATGAAGATTTTGATGAATATGTAAAAATTTTTCAAGATACTTTTAAAAAGTATGGATTTGAAAATATTACATTAACTAAATCTTTTAAAATTACTTTAAAACATTTGGGTTGGAAAACTCAATTTGGTTTAAATTATAATGGTATTACTTTTAAATATAATTTTATTAAATAAAGCCGAAACTAGCGAATCATATCTCGCTAGTCTATTTATCGTGGTTGATAAATACTGATGATGGCAGTACCATTAATTATAACTAGGAGGAGTATTATGAAAAAAGGTCATAATATAAAAGAGATGCTTCAAAAAGTTAATGACGATGCAAAATATAAGAAAGACTTCGTTGTTAATTTAAAAGCATTAACAATAAAAGAAAGTGCTAGAACTTTTCCAAAAGTACAAATTTTGGGATCGGCATTAGAAACGCCAGAAGCACTTCAACTAACAGATCACTCATTAAATCAATTGTGTGGTCGGTTAGAAATAGGTACACATTATATTAATAAATGTTTGCCTGTGAGTCAAAGTCTAGTTGCTCATAATCTTAACTTTTGGATTTCTAATAATAAAGATAGAGATTTAATGTTAAGAACTTATGAAAACTTTGATAAGTCAAAAAATGTGAGAGCAGTATTATCTAATCGTTATAAGATAATAGATGCACACCACGTTTTGAATCCAGCCTTAAATAAAATTATGGATTTAGGAGCAGAGTTTAAATATTCTCATTATGATGGGGATAGATTAAATGTTACTGCAACTTTACCAAAATTAGAGGGTGCGGTTCAAAAAGACGATATAGTTCAAGGTGGAATAACTATTACTAATTCAGAAATTGGTAATGGTGGTTTATTAATACAACCATTTATTTATAGATTGGTTTGTACTAATGGAATGGTTGCACCAAGATACTTAAATCGTTTCTTTACAAGGCACGTTGGTAAAATCGTAATTGATCCAGAGAAAGATACACAATGGGTTTCAATTATTGATAAAATGCAAAAGCAAATAGAACTTGTAAGTAATCCTGAAGTTTTTCAAGAAAACTTACAAAAGCTAAAAGATGCTACAAATGAGAAAATTACTTCTCATAAAATTGTAGAAGTTACCAAAAAACACGGCATAACTGATTATGAAAGAAAAGAAATCTTTCAAAGGTTAAGCCATTATGTTGGAGATACTTTTACAACTAGCAAATACGACTTTGCTAATGCAATTACTAATGTTGCTAATAGTGATGATAGGTCAGATGATAGAGCAAGGTTCTTACAAGAACTTGGTGGCTTAATTATCTTTTCTTATAATCCTAATGCTGTAAGGTTGAGGTAGTATGTTTAAACCGCAACATTTATTAGTAGAGGAACGTGGTCTTGGAAATCAAATCAAAAGAATAAAAGATTTGATACCCAGTAAAGAAAATGCAGATAAAAATGAGATAACATTTACTGCAAAATATCTTGAAGAACAATTAACAGATATTGTTCAAAATTTGCAAGATATTCAAACTGGTGTTAAGCACGAAAATGATAGAATACTAAAAAATGAAATGAAACTTGGTATTCCACAAAGATCAGAAGAAATGATTAAATAGACGAAACGAGGGGATTTAATTCCCCTTGTCTATCTAGGGTTGTTCCTAGGTACTGATGATGTCAGCTAATATCGGTGTTCTGATCTATCGTTAAAGAATTGGAAGAACTTAAAATGTCCAGTTTTGGGGTGATGACCCATTTAAAAAAGCCGATATTATAATTAAAAAAAAAGGAGATGTTATGAAGCATACTTACTTTAGCAATCGTAATGGTTATTTAGAGCATCGTTATGATTGTAAGAAATGTAAAAATGTAGCTTTGAGAAAAAACATTATAGATAAAATAATGTGGACAATCGCAATAGTTATTATTTTTATAGTGGTGTCAGGTTGTAATAAATTAGAATTTGACCCTAGTAGTAGTATTATTAAATATACTATTAAGAAAGGAGCAAATGACAACTTGGCAAGATAGAAGGGTCTATGCAATTAACAGAAAGATAGCAAGAAAAGGTACTCACTTGTATTCTAATTACATAGATGAACATTTTAGCATTATTAATAGTAAAGCTAAAAATAAAAAAGAGTACAAACTAGAAAGGAAGAAAAATGAAAAAACTAATACTACTAATGTTTCTTCTGACTAACTGTTCTTATAACCCTGTTATAGATACTGCTGGTCGTAGTGGTACTTTCACAGAAGATAAAGCTAAAGAAATAACTAATGATTTACAACATTGTAAATATGTTGCTGATTCAAATAGTTCTTTTATAGGCTCAATTATTTTTTGGGTAGAAAGTTCTTCTGCTGAAACACAACACGAATCCATTTATAAAAAGTGTTTAGTTAATCGTGGACATAGTGTCCTTAATTAATTGAATAGAAAGGTTAGGAGATAATGGATAAACTAAGAAAATCTGATCTATTATGTAAAGGAATGTTGGTTGAATTTTTACATAATCAAAGTTCTGAACTAATAGATCGGATCATAGGACAAAGTCTAAAAAGAATTAGGCTTTCAAATAAGAAATGGACAGCTGAAAAAGTTGTTCAAGATAACAAACAATACTTTCCCTCTGGAGAAATTGAATTATATCAACTAGAGAGAGGTATAAACACAAAGGCTTCAAAAGTCTTACCATTAATTAAATATTATGGAGATGAAGAACCAATCCGTGATATTTTAGATTATTTGAAGTCTTTTAACGAGAAAGGAGAAAAAGATGTGGGTAAAACACACATTAAAGAATAACATAATATTAAGCTATAATGACGATAAGCATATGTATTATGTTAATGACAAAAAGGTAGAATCTGTTACAGGAATTTGTGGCAGAGGATTACCTAAACCTAACTTGGTTAATTGGTTAGTCGCTACACCCTTAAATGAGGTTAAAAGATTAATTAATGAAAGGTTAGATAATAACGATCCTTTAGATCGTGCAGGTTTAGAAAGAATTTTTAAAACTGCAAAAGAAAAAACTAATAAGATTAAAGAAGATGCTGGACTTGTTGGTACAGTAGTTCACGGTCTTATTGAGGATTTTCTAAAGGGTAAAGAAATTCCAAAACAATCTGATAAAGCAGTAGTTAATTGCTGGAATCTTTTTTTAGATTGGTGGAATAAACAAGAGTATGAAGTAGTTGAATTAGAGAAAAAAATATACTCTAAAAAATACAACTATGCTGGTACTCTTGATCTTGTTGTAAAAGACAAGAAAGGAAATCTTGTTTTAATGGATATTAAGACAAGTAACTTTATATCATTTGACTATTTTTTGCAGTTAAATGCGTATAAGTTTGCATATGAGGAAGAAACTGGATCAAAAGTTTCTAAATCTTTTATAGTAAAATTATCTAAAAAAGATGCAGAAATTGTGATTAAGGAAATCCCTCTTAATAAAAAACTTTTCAATGCTTTCATTGGAGCAAAATATGTAATGGAACAAATGCAAAGTGTTGAAATATAACAAAGGAGAATCTGATGCAATATAATAAAGCACAGTACAATAACTATCCTAGAAAGAATTATAATAATTCTTCTTCTGATAGTAATGGCGGAACTGCTAGAATAACATCTACAAAAAAAAGTGGGTGTATTTTAGAAGTTAATCTAAATAACCAAAATCTAGTTTTAAAAGGATTTTGGGATAATAGAGTTAATGGTTGGAAATTGTTTCCTTATTACGATAAGACAAAAACAAATCCAGCTTTTAATAAACCAAAGCAAGTACAACAACCTCGTGATGATATGGACGATAAGTTACCTAGTCATATGCAAGACTTTCAAAATAGTCCTGCACCTGATCCTACGGACTTTAATCCTGAACAATACGAGGACAACAATAGCTAATGACAGAAGAAAAAGATTCATTACCTATATATATCAAAAAACGACCAAATGAGTTTGACGTAAATCATATTCTTATTTATGTAGATACTTTAGACAAAAGAAGTATAGAAGCAGAAATATTATATGATGAAGCTAAAGATCAAGTTCAGGAAGTTTTTGATTTTGTAGTTAGCGAAAAACAAACAAATGAATCAGTTTCTGTCGCACAAGCTAAAGTAAAAGCAACTAACGATGAACGATATAAGAAAGTTAAAAAAGAACTTTCTAATAGAAAAAAATGGCATCTAATTTGTAAAATAGAAGCTAAAAATGGTCATAGTTATTGTGATAGTCTAAAACAAAAATCTATTAATCAATTAGCAATAGATAAATTAACTAATTGGAAACCAAACTAATAGTATGTGTGGGGAGCAATCCCCACATATTTAATGCCTTGTCAATTTCAAATAAGATAAATCTGTCTTATTATCAATCTCCCTAAAATCATAATTATAATCAACTACACATAAATCACGATTTTTTTTAATTTCTTCAATAGTTTCTTGTACTTTAGGAAAAGTAGGTTTAACATCTATAAATCTTAAAGAAACATAATGCCCATAAGGAACAAAAATTGATTCTATTTGTATTTCTAAATTTGTAATAACTGCATCTATTTTACTCATAGATTCTTATTACCTTAAATAAAATTAAAAGTGTATTATTTTTTTTTAAATGTGGAAACGCCTTTAATACCTAATATTGTAGAAAATGCCCCCACTACAAGTGCTTGATAAAACATTGGTAGATTAGAAAACTTATCAAAAAAAATATCTATCTTCTGTTGAATATCTGGATCCTCGCTGAACACCGACCAAGCAAGCAACAGCAAGGGAATCGAAATTAGAATCAAACAAAATTCGTCTTTCCAATCTCCTTTATGTGAATTGATAACAGCTCTTTTAAATTCCACTTCTCCATTAGCCATTCTTTCGGCTAATTTTAATTCTGCAACAGATTCTAATTCTTTTGTTTTTCTTCTATTAGAAGCTATTGACATTCCTGTTTTAATAATTCCAGGTACTAATTTTGAAGCAATACTTAACCACATATTATTTTTTTTTCATTTTCCTACTGACCTCATTGCTCTAATATGTGCTGACTGAAAAGTAGCACCCTTTTTCATAGCGAGTGCCATAGACCTCATATGTTTTAAACTATGATGTCTTGCGTGTGCTTTCATAGTTTTTTGTTGTCTTGGTTTAAGACCTTTAATAATTCCTGTAATTGATGCTACTTTAACCATTTATTTCTTTCTATTATTTTTTCTATTAACATATCTATACAATGTTTTCCTTTTTCTAAATCCTTAACTTGATCTTTTACTGTTTTATGTTTTAGATTATATCTTGATATATATTTAATCACTTTAGCTTGGCAAGGATTAAAATTATTATCCATACAATAGTCTAAAGGTTGTATTTTGAGTTTTTTATACCAATTCCCACCCACTTGGTCAGCAAAGGCTGAATCGCTTGTCTGCGTGGCTCTATGGCTCTTTAAAAGGGCAGATTTTAGCTTATTATTCTTTTCTGTGGGTTTATTTATCATACTATCTTATTAATCCAATTACCTTTATTATTAAGCACCATAGGGAGTAATCTTGGTACACCATTTATAATGATTCCGCAACCAAGAATAAATCTAGTTTTAAAATTTCGTGCATAAGCAAAAGCCATATGTCTGCTTGAAGCAAGACAACCAACATTCATAGCAAAGAATAAATTATCAGGATTTGCCCAGTAGCTTATTAAAAACTTGGTATGATAATGTCCTTGTACTGCTGACATACCCATAGTTTGAGATACCTTTAAAACATCTGCACTTCTTCCGTGTGTAAAAAAACATCTTTGTCCATTAGACATTGTTAAAGTTAAATCATCAACCCACTTCCATTTTTTTGTTCCTAAAAAATCTCCATAATCTTTTAAAAACTTTCTACTCATTCCATATTTTAATGCTCGTCTATAAACTAAACTACTATGGTTTGAATCAACTTCTGTAACTTCAGGAAATATGTTTTCAATTTCTTTAATGTATTCTTTAGCTTTATCTAATTCGTGTCCAGCAGAATATAAATCTGGATCGTGAGAGTGCATATTGATTGCGTGAAAATCTAATAGGTCGCCAATATTAACGACAAAGTCAGGTTTAAATTCTTTTTTTATTTCTTTTAAAAATTGTATTGCATCTTTATGTTGATAAGGTAGATGCATATCACTTATAACAAGTATTCTCTTATAAGACATAAGAATTAATACAACTTATTGATTAATATTGCAATAGTTGTACTACACCTAGTATCTTTTCTTCTTCTTTTTCTTCTTCTTCTTTTTCTTTGTTTTTTTCATTTGGTAAGGCATAACTAAAAATTCTACTAAGAGATTAATTCCTTTTAAAAAAAAATTCATTACTCTATTACTTCTCCTTTTTTCCATTTCATTTCAGGAAGTCCATTACTATACGATTTTCCATCAAATGTTAATACTTGTTTTCTATTATTTCCTTTTTCGTTATACGATACGTGTATCCAACCAGCATTTTCATCTCCACTTTCAGGATTATAAAATTCTAAAATACATTGATCAAAATCAACATTATTTACAAGCCAATAAGCAACTTTAATATTAGGAATACCAGCTATTTCAAAATCAACTGCTTGACCTTTAGTGTGCTGTGATGAATCACTTGAACCTAATTTTCTATTAACTTCTAATGATCTAAAACCACTATTAATCATAATAGGTTTTTCAAACTTTGCTCTAACTGGCTCTAATATTTCATAACATAAATTTTCTAAATTTTTTACATCTCCAGCACTAGGTAAATTTTTTAATCCATTTCTTGCCGCAATTTGACTTCGTGTAAATTCTTTTAATTTAAAATGTTTTGATAATTGCATTGATTAACTCCTTTATTAATTAACGAGCAGTACAAGGTACTCCATTTGAATTGACAAATGGTGCTTCTGCCCAAGCTCCATATATATAGTCTGCTCCACTACTATTTAAAGCAGTAGCTGTTGCTCTCCACTTGAATCCATTAGATAAAAAATCTACTCCAGATGCGATTGTGTATTCAGCATTAGTGTTATTAGGGTCTAATGTTTTATCTGCTACATTAAAAGAGTTTGCTCTTTTGTTATCGTATAAATGCCAATCTTCACTTCCACCTTGATTTTTCATTATAACCATAGCTGGTTTAAAACCTGTATAAACAAATCCGCCTACTGTACTTGACCCAGACCCAACATAAGTTCCAAACTTACTAAAACCTTGTTTTTCAGACCAAAGATAAGCGACATAATCTCCTGATCCTGAAATTCCACCATCACTACCAATACTAAAAACACTTGAAGTCGGATCACTACCACCCCAAACATTAGCACCACTTCCCCAAGCATTGCTACTTTCTAAATAACCTACTTTAGCTTGACCTAATGAACCATTATATACAAACCAACTTTCCGTTGCAGAATATCGTTTTACAATCATAAATCTTGGAACAGCAGATAAGGAATGTGAATGATTTGCGGCTCCTGCACCATCATAATCTACCATATCAAATCCAGCAGTAACACTTTCTTTCCAACACCAAGCTACGTGTGTATTTGTATTTCCATTTAATGCGCTCCATGGACCTAAAGTAAATCCATCACTATCAAAAGATTTTACTCCAAAATTAGGATCGGCAGTATCAGAAGATGCATAATTTCTGTTAGTTGCCATCCATTTATTTACACCTCTAACTGTATCAAAGACAGTATGGTCGTCACTAAAACTTCTTCCTTTAATAATTATTAAATTTGGTTGCATATTTGTAGCGGTGTCATCAAAAGTAACTGTACGATTATCATTACCATCTCCAGTATATAACTGAACTTTAAAATATGCTGAAGGATCGTCTATTGTTGTATAAGCCATAATTAATTCCTATCCATACTCCGCAAGATTTTTCGTACAAAGTGAGTAATATCCAGAGGGTGGACTATACTCAAATTTTCCATATCCATTTGAATCTGCCGCATCTGAAGAATTAGCATAAGCTGGATTTCCAAAATTAAAATTTAAAAATGAACTATTATAAGTTACTGCCGCAAATCCTGTTTCAAAACTGCCTGGTGTCCACGTTAAAATTGCTCCAGTTTTAGAAGCACCTGAACCAGGATTGCCAGAGTTTGACCAAGTATTATTAACTCCAACATAAGCCGCACCATTATCACAATCTATTGCTAAATTAATAATATTATCATCAGCAAAAGATTCACCAAAAGAAGATAAACTATCTCCTACAAATTTATCTCCATCAGAAGCATAAACACCACCACTATCTGTTGATCCACCAGCACCACCACTTGTTCCATTTACTCCACGACCATAATTTGTTCCGTTAGTATGTTGAAAACCTGGTCTTGGATAATCTCCTGTTTTTCCACCGACCTTACATTCTGCGTACCACTTCCCATTTTTTGCCGCTATTGTTGATGATACATTTCCTGTATCTGATGATGAGTTTCCTGTAACTAAACAATTACCCTCACTTAATGTAGCATAACTGCTTTTTGCTAAAACATTCATTGTGCAAAAATTATTTGTGGGAGAGTCAGAAGTTTGGTCGGTTGCCGCTAAACTAACTGCTGTTAGATCAGTTCCACCATTAACATCATTACCTAAATTACTACTGTCCTCAAAATCTAAATAGAATCCATTATTGCCAAAGGTTAATCCTGAAACATCTATTGGTTGCCAAATTGTAGGACTGTCCTCGTTATATTCACCAAAAGAAGTTGGTGTTAATGCTTGACCATCAATAACGCATACTTCAGAAAAATAGCCTTCTCCTTGTTCTCCAATCGTGTCATCTTGTCTGCCAAAAGCACCTACAAAAATATCACTTGAACTAGATTCAGTAAAATAACAAATAGCATCTTCTGCTGGATATGTAGAATTGTTAAAACTTGTTTCTTGAACACCATTAACATACAGCTTAATTCTATTTGATGATGATGCTTGTGTACTATCAAAAGCCATAACCACGTGATAGAACGCAGAGGGATCACGTAAAACTCTATTACATTCTAAATGAATATTATTAGAACTAGAATGATTACCATAAAAACTAAAACCATCATTTGCAGTTCTAAATTTTTGATAATTGTTTCCATCTCTACCACCAGAAACAAAAGTATTTCTACTATCTGTAACTGCTGGTTTTACCCATAAAGATACAGTACATATTTTATTATTAGTTGCTGTACCTAATTGTTTATGTAAATAAGCATCTCCATTAAACCGACAAGAATTAGCTACTTCAAATCCTCCCCCTAATGCTGATGCTACGTTTCCTGATGGAATTGTTGGTAAAGGCATTAACTCTCCAATGTTGGTAATTCGCCTAATGGTCTTGTAACTGAACCATCTTCTTGTTTTGTATATGTATATAAAATTTCTAAAGCTGGAGTATTTGATGCGTTATTAATTGCAGTTTCCATTTCATCAGCTTTTGTTCTAACTGATGCTCTATGTGTTGTAATTTCACTTGGTACTTCTGTTCCAGCATCTGCTTTTCTTACAACATACCAATCAGTATCTTGAAGTATTGCTGATGCTTGTTGTTTAACTGTTTGAATTAAATTGTATTTTAATCCTCTAGTAGCAACTTCTCCCTCAGTACCTTTTCCATCTATTTCATCTTGTGCTGTCCATAAAGTATCTGCGTGTTCTCTAGGTGTAGCTGATCCATAACTAGCTGTTACTGTATCATCAGCAAAATCAAAAGTTTGGTTGGTGTTTATGTACCATTTGTCATCTTTCTTATTAGAGCTATCAAAAACAATTTCATAAAGTCCAATAGCTTCTCTTTCTTCGTTAGTCCATCTAAAAGAAAATATATTTTTTGAATAACGAGTATCTCCAATAACCATACCTTTTGGATTATTTATTATTTTTACTATTGAGTTATCTTCTACTAATGCCCACATAATATTTTAACTTTCACTTAAATTTAATGTTCTACCAACTTCTTGCCAAATTGCTCCATTATATCTGAATACAAAGATGTCAGTTTTTGCATCTGTATCTGTTGTTGTTGGTTCGGTTGAAGCTGAAAACTCAAAAATGGTGTTCCAAGCAATTGTGTGTGAACCATTGTAATTAATTTCTAAACAAATAAAAGCACCCTCTACTGCATTACTTGGTGCAGAAAAAGTTGTATTTTCTGTTGTAATATGCACAGCATTAGATTTAGCTTGTGCATCCCACGCCACTGCATTTGAAGATGATGTTAATGCTTGTTGTGGAACATAAGCCATATCATTAAATTTAATTGCTCCTGTTCCATTAGTTGTTAAATCTATTGCACCATTTGCACCATCTGTTATTGTAATATTTCCAGAGTTCGTTCCTTTATTAGTATCTAAAACTAAATCGTGTGTACCACTTGTTGTTAAAGTTGCCGCCGCACCACCTGAGCCTATGATTGTTTCTCCTGAACCTTTTGGTTTTAAATGAAGATCAACATTTGTTTCTCCACTTGCACCTAAAATTGGTGGATTGCCTGTTGCCGCATTTGTTACTTCTAATTCATTAACTGCTGAAGCTGTTGTTTGAAATATTATTTGTTCAAGACCATTTTCATCTCCAATAAAATGAGCATCATCTATTAAAATGTTATGTGAGTTAGTATCTAAATTTCCACCAAGTTGTGGGGAAGTATCATTAAGTAAATCTGCTACAACTGTACTATCTAACCAATTAACTGTATTTGCTGAATGATCTAAAGTTGCAAGGGATATATCTCCAGCACCATCATAATATTTTAAAGTAGGACTAGATGCTGATGTTGTGTCTAACCAAATTGTTCCAGCTACTGCGGAACTTGGTCTTGATGTTCCTGAATTAGATGAATTGATAGCAGAAAGAACATTGTTTATATCTGTTCTTACTGTTGGGAATGATGCGTTTGCTATATCGTAATCGTGTTGTGCCATAATTGTTTCTTATACCCCTTTTAATACCCTTTTGCAATATAATCAAATACTTTTGATACTGCTGATCCACTTGAATTTTTAAATGTTACGTTAAACCCATTAATTGTTTTTGTATCTACCAAGAAAAAATCACCAGTTGCCATACCTTGACCAGTGATTCCTACTGCATAACCAGTAGTTTTATAAGGACTTGTAAACGTAACAGTTTTAGCACCAGCACCAGAAGTTATATCATTTCCACTAAATATTCTATCTTCCATATCTATTGTAACTGAAACTTCTTCTACGACAGGAGTTGAAGCTAAATCGCTTGAAGTTAAAACAACTCTAAATTTAAAATATCTTGCTGTGTAATTGCCTATAACAAAGTTCTGAAAATCTGTATATGTAGAGTTATCATCACTTGTTGCAATCTCAATATGTGCGTGAGAATTAGATGGTGTATCTCCATCAAATGCACCAGAAGCAGAATCAAAATTACCAGTTCTATTATCAAACAAGTCATCAGGGTCAGATGAAGTTTGTTTTAAACTAGCTGTTAATCTGCAAGTATGTCTAGCACCTATATCAACTACATTTGTAAATAAGTAATTACCACTTGCATAAAAGTCTGCATTAGCTACACCAGAATCAAAAAATCTAGTTGTTTCTGCATCAAAGTTTCCACTAGCCGCATCAAATAATTCTGATGAATCTAATTGTAATGTATCATCTACTATTGCTGTATTGGTTAATGTTCCGCCAAATGTAGGGTGTTCAGATACTGATGTTATTGTATTAAAATTTTGAATTGATGTAACATTAGAAATAATGCCTGTTGCGTTAGAACTAAAATTACCTAATTTATCCACCGCTTTTATTAAATAAGTTCCTACTCTTGCTGGTACATTAATTGAAGTTGCTGGTCTTGATACTTTTTCTACTAAAGATACAGAGTTTGCCCAATCTCCAGTTCCATCTGTTACAGAAGAATACCTAATTTGATAATAAGCTAAATCCAAATCTGCTATTTGTGTCCAGCTTAAATGTGCTTCTTGTCCTAATATATTACAAGAAAAATCTGTAACATCTGAGGGTGGTTCTATTGCGCCAATTATTGTTCTTGTTGCTGATACATAAGTTGAGCTAACTCCTAAAACACTAACAGCCTTAACTCTCACATTGTAGATTTTTTGATCAATTACATTTAAAACTCTATGATTTAAACCTGAACCCTGTGCATAAATAATATAATCTGAATCTGTACTTAACTTGTATTCTACTTGATAATAGTCCACAAATTTATCAAGGGAAGCACCTATTGTTACGTCTAAAGCTACAATTACAGTTCCATCATTATATTCAACCAAAGTATCGGATAATG
>CAACVF010000106.1_pt1 | contig 17793 bp, 15 predicted proteins | sample 2381781 | NCBI WGS metagenome assembly CAACVF01 (sample SAMEA5211967, study PRJEB30684) | marine metagenome | biome: Marine; feature: Epipelagic; material: Water | collected 2015-10-15 | depth 60 m | reverse complement strand
CTGTTCCCGGTTTTGATACTCCTGATAATAATACGCCTGCCATTAGTTCATACCTGGCACTTTGTTCCAGAATTCAAAGTCTATGGTTGCTGCATTAGAAGCATTTTCACGGATGACTTGAAATCCTGTAACTTCATCTCTGGATCTTAAAACGATAATATCGCCTGCCGCCCATTGCCTGCCTTTAGTTGTGGTAGGTGCAGTTCCATCCCTTGTCTCAACAACGGAATTAGTCCTGACATACCCCTCTGCATAATTACCCTGATCGGGAACTGTCAAAGACGTTGCCGAATCAGTAACAGCATGAGTTACTAAAGAACTAGGAATGGGAGAAAAATTATTCTTAGCCATTACCTTTTCCTCTGTTCTGGTTATTGCCAGAACTTCTAGGAGCTTCACGTTCAGCGAGCAATCTTATGGCTTCTGCCAGATTATCCTGACGTTCTAGTTCCCTTTGTTTTTCTTTTTGTATTTCGTCACCGTTAATGGTTGCCCATTCTCTACGGTGCCTTTTTTCCATGTGTATTCTTAAATCATGAGAAGCTACGATGTTTGCTTTACGACATACAGGAAGTCCCATAGAGTTATATTTTTCTCTGTTGGGGTCATCTGCATGTAACATACATTTAATTTTGCCTTTAGAAGGTTCTAGCCCTTCAGGCTTTCTTGTAGTAAATGCATATGTTCCGTCTTCAAAAGTTTTCTGAAGTTGCTGTTCAAGCATGTTTCGGTTAACTGTGCTTCGGTCTCCTGTTCTTACGTTGTAAACATAAACATAGCCGGCACTTCTTAATTCAGTTGCCGTCATCTGTATTCCGTTTGCATTACCAATAGGAGTTCCGATTTTCATATTTCCCGGTTCTTCTGCCTGTTCTGCATCTCTTAACATTTCATGTACTAAAGGTTCGTCAGCCATTACGTTCGCTCCTTTTTAAAGAGGGGACCAAATGTACTTTGTCCTCTCTTCCACTTGTTTTTTTCTTCCACGTTGTCCCAGAAGATTTTGTTCCAGTCTCTGGGCTTAACTTCAGTTTTGGGTGGTGGTTTTAAATTCATATCCTGTGCTAGACGCATTGCTTCTTCCACCGAATATAGACTTTCACCTCCACCTTTACCGTCAGGTACACCACATATAAGTTGGAACTGCTCACCGAAGAGTCTTGCATCTCCAATGTCTCGTTCCATCCTTACTTTCCGGTCACTTCTAATAACCGTTATTGCCTGGTACCTTCTCAGTCCTTTGGAATCAGGACCCATCCTATTCATCTCAGAGAGGTAATAGCACGGCTCATGACTCCAAAGTTCCGATGTGGCTAGTTCAACAAGTTTTGCCACTTACCTCTCCTAAATGGTGAAGTCTCTAGCACTTCTTACATAGAAGTAATCAACATCCATGGTTAGTGCTGTAGTTGTTTTTGCTTCGACAACCAGGATTACTGCCATATCAACTGTTGTTGAAACAGCACCTGTTTTTGTCTGCTTTAGAACACCATCGATATACCATCGGCATGTTCCGTTCTCTGCAATTTCGAGTCTCAAAATCTGAAACTCTCCTGCAGTAGCTACATCATCTGCATCTACGTTAGTAGAAGTGGTTTCACCTGTTGTGGTTCCACCGTTATAGATCATGTGCCAGTCTGTTGCGTCTGTTAGTTCTGAGCAAAATAAGAAACCTGCACCGTCAGATGCTGTAAGAGTTATAGTTGTGCCATTGCCGTGAAAGACATCATCTTCTAAAGAAACGGTGTCTGTATTGACATCGCTTAGTCCGAAGAATACTTCTCTGTTAGCAACTGCAGGTAACCGAACTCTAGCTTCAGCAACTATGGTTCCCATGTTTCCTACGTCATACATAGCAGCGGTAGTTACACCGGCTGCATGCTTGTCTTCGTTTGTGGTAGTGAACTGTGCAACACCATTTACTCCGTCAGCATCTAGTGAAACTATTCCGGAGTCTGTTTCTGCAAGTCCGTCACCAATTACTCGTAGGGATCCGATATTTCCAAACGCATTAGTTAATGCGACAGGAACTTCTGCACCTACGAAATCTTCAAATATTTCAATTTGACCTCTCGGTCCTTGAACTGTAGCCATTTTCTTTTTCCTTCTGAAGCTCTAGCTCCAATTGCCTTATACGCTTCCTGTAGGGAGCGACTACTTCTGATATATTTCCTGTTTTACGAGGTACGGCGGCAAGGTTTTCAATCCTGTTATCCGCCATATCTCCATTCATGTTGTGTACAACCCAACCTTTAGGAATGGGGCCATGCTTTTCAGACCACGCTTTCCTTCTGTCATTCATTAACTCGTTGGGGCTGTAGCATCTGCTATAACTTCATATAGCCAGTTACCCGCAGACCTTTCACCGTATGCGAATTCATCGTAGTGATACATTGCTGTAGCACCGCCACCGAGTTCAGGCATTCGCTTGGTCTCGATGTATGGTGATCGACCTTCTACAAGTACTAGAGCTGCCTGTGAGAAAACTCCGCCTTTAGCGTCATCATCACCGTCAATGGATATGTTTCCATCTTCGTAGAGTCTTGCGCCTGCGATAGTTCCTCTGTAGCGGTTCTGGTAGGCTTCAACAGATATTCCATCTGTTAATGGCGCACCACTTGTACTTGCGTCTAGACCTGATGCTATTAATTCGTCATCAATGTCTTTTAAACAGAATCCATGGTGAACTGCGTGTATTGGAACATTGGCAGGAGCAGGCTCTGTTGTATTCGATGTAATTCGATATGCAGCAGCGGCGATCTCACCGGAATCAAGGGCGTTTCCTGCAGCACCTAATGCTGTAGTTGCACCATCTATTGCGGTAATTCCATCCTGGTCTTTCTTTCGCTCAATAGCGTTTTGTGCCAATGACCCTGTCTGAGCGTAAGCATTGGAGCTTATTCTCATAGCAACACGGTCTGTTATAACTGTGTGAACTCCGACAACTGTAGGTGTAATGGAGAACAAAGTGTCTTCCATTTGCTGTGGGTTATCTAGTTCTGTGTTTTCTGATACAGCCTGTGCGCTAAGTTTCGCCATTGAAACTTCGTTCCAGACAGTACCGGTATTTTCGTCAAGTCTTTGCCTATCTACTAGGTTAGGCATTACGCCCGCAAATTCTCTTACAATTCGAGCAGAAGCTATCATTGTAGGAATCGAATCAGCGAGAGCATCTGTGGTTGTATTCCCTGATGCCATAATTAAACTCCTAATTTAATCTATATGCGGATTCCCTGCTTTCTAAGCACTTCAGCCGCTTGTGCTATTTCATCTCTGGAAACCGTAGTGTTAGAGTCGCCCATTCTTTGTAGTAGATTGTTTGCACTTGCGGTTGACGGAGCTGATGACGTTGAATCTAAATCCAAAGCATTTAGCCCGTTTTCCTCTGCAAAACTTCTAACCCGATCATCGGCGGCTTTAGTTAGCTGATCTTTTTCAGTTAACCTACGATCTCTTTCTATCCTTCTCATGGTTCTATTGAATTCAGCATGAGCCTGATAGATGCCACTCAAATCCTGCTTTTCATATGCAGGACTCCATAATTCCCGAAATGCTGCTAGTTCAGGTGCAGTCATTAAATCAAGACCACTTTCCTTAACTATTTCTTCTATTTCGGTAATAAAGCTATTTGCAGTTCTCGTGAAGTTATTGGTAACTTTCCGGGTTGCAGCGTTTGCTTCAACCTTTTGTAAGTCTTCCATATATGCTTCTTGATCCTGCGTGCCTTGGTGGCGTATTAACGCCTGGACTGTGTCTACTAATGTCACCATGTTGTCAGACAATTCGTCGATTTGAGGGTTGCCTTTCTGCTGACTTTGTAGACGTCCCTGAAGAGATTTGTTGTCATTTTCAAGTTTCTTAGACTTTAATTCTTCGGCCTTCAGTTGCGCTTGCAGAGTTTCCATAGTGGGTTGTTGGGCATTTAAGTCTTCCGGAGATGTGGTTGCAAGGCCATCAGCTACGGGAGTCTGTTGCTCAAGAGTTCCAGTTCCTTCTACTTCTGCTTGTACTGACGGGGTTGTGCCGTTATCGGAAAAGCCCGCCGTTTCGTTTTGTAATGTCATTAAAGCACTCCTGTGATTTAACTATTTATTTGATTGTAGCAATTATTTTTATTTGATCAAAATTATTTCTGACATTTTAGGCAAAAAAAAAGTATCCCTACCTGAAATTAAGGTCCTGAATTAAAAATTCCTCTATATATAATTGAATATCTTGACGTCTTAAGACTGTTCCGCCTTGTTCTGACTTCATAGATCTAATAGCTCTTCTGACATCTTTGTTCAAACTTTTATCCATATAACCCCATTTATAAAGAAGGGCATCAATAACAAAATTATCTTTTCGTAATGTTTTTTTTCTTTTTTCAATTTCTGCTTGAATTCCTCTTAATTTTCTTCTGTCTTTTCTAGTCCAGTTAAGATTTTCAACTTCTCCTCTTTCCATATCTGTTCGAGTTCCATCACTTTGGCTTTGATAAAAATCAAATTTTTCTTTAAAATTTTCTTCTTCAACAACATCATCTGTTATGCCCCAATATTCTTTTAAAGTTTCTCTGTTATCATCTAGTTCTTGTTCTATAGGCGTTTTATTCACTCGAATATATTTGCGAATATTTTCGTATTGTGGACCTACTATTTCTGAATTTTGTAATGCTTTAATTCGTTTCTCACGTTCATCAAAATCAAACTCACCCGTAACCGGATCTTCTAATCCTGGTTCACTCATAACTCTAAAGTATTCATCAATTGCTAAATTAAAAGCGTTTTCTGACGGGTCCATATTGTCAAAATCGTCAAACATATTTTTGTATTTTGGATTAAAAGTTTGAAGGCCATCTAAATTAGAATAATATTCTTCGTTTTGAGCAGCGATAATTTCTCTAAGTATTTTGCCTGTTCCGTTTGCATCATATGAACTTTGAATGTTTTCATTTTTTGTTTGTCTAAGTTGAAACCTTTCTGTTTTGTATTCCGAATATACGTTTCCTTGATCTAAACCTTGTTCCATAGCTTTTTCTTCTAAGTCTAAAATTTCAGGATGTCGTTCTTTAGCGTAATTTTGAAATAATAAACTAAGATTATTTTTACTAGTAGGAATTTTCGGTCTTGCTTCTGGGTTATCTGGATTTACATGTCCTAGTTCAGCGAGTTTTTCAACTGAAGTTCTAAACCATAAATTTTCTTGTATTTTTCTAATTTCACTATTTGGACTTTCAGGACTTGATCTACCACCTAAAAACCCAAAAAGTGAACCGGGCATATTGTCACCTTCTAATTTTCCTTGAATTGCAAAAGGTAATGCTCCCGTTCCTAAATGTAACGCTACATCTATTGGGCCTTCTATTTTGTCAAATGGTGCGGCATCTCGTTGAGACGCAGCTTCCAAAACAGCTTGTGCAATTCTTGGGCCTACTGCTCCTCTGTACGATAACCATTGAAAGATTGGATTTTCATACAAATCAGTCGAATATAAATCTTCAAAATCTTTTCCGCCTGGAGCAAATGATGAAGCAACAGCAGTCATGACTTGTGTTAATGCTCTAACTTGTCCGCCAACTCCGTAATTTTGTCCGTTAATTTCTACGCTTAAATACTTACTGCCACTTAACGGATTTAAGCCACGCCTTATATCGTAACTAATTTGTTCAAAACTATTTCCTCTTGCAAGTCCTACATACCATTCTGTTGCCATATATATTCCATGAACTCCTGTAAGAAGCGTAGCTAAAGAACGAAATGCTTCTTTTTGCCTGACAGAAGCTATGGCACGATTTTTTGTTGTTCTTCCTAAAATTTCGGTAGGCAAAAAACTGACAGCATCTGAAACGAGTGCAAATGTTGAACGTAACAATCTTGGCGAAAACGCAAGCCACGTTCCTTCAACTGCACGTAAGTTTGAAGATACGCCAAGTGCTTTTGAATCTAACGCACCTGTCATGTTTCTTATATGTGCTGCTAATTCAGAAAGACTGTTTCCTTTTCTTTCTGATTTTACCCAGTCATCTTTCATGTTTTTCCAAAGCAAAGCCCTGCTCATTCCTAAAAATGTAGAATAAGAAGATTGAAATCTTCCAACAGTTTGTTTTCCCGGAACGCCAAGCACACCTGCTACTTCACTACCACGGGCTGCTTCAGCAGCTTTACCGGTTTTAACGGTAGCTTTACCTAATAAAGTATCTTGTAAGAATTTTGAATCGCCTGCATCTTTTGGAAGCATGTCTAATAACTCTGCAGGATTTAATCCGCCACCTCTTTTAACCGCAGAAAAAACTTCAACGTCTCCGACTGGTACGCCATACTTTGCCATTTCCTGATAAGTTTCAAGATTTTCTCTCATAAATCTTGCTTGCACAGCAGGATCAAACCATGCCGCAAAGTGTGCTTTAGTAGCTTGTGACCAAACTATAGGGTTTCTGGCTAAAGTTGGTAACCCTTGTATAAATGGTGCGCCAAAATCTAAGAAAGATGACAAGAACCTTATAGTGTTCGATATTCTTCCCGTAGCTCCTGCAACGAAATTAGTGGGGTCTCCATATGAACTTTTGATTCCACTTTGAATTGTGTCAAAATCTTCTTTTTTATAAAGCCGATTACGCCATCTTTTTACAGATATGTTTTCTGCTGTACCACCAAATATTTTTCCAGATGCTGTTTCGTCCCATCGTAATTTAGACATTTTTCTGGCTCTTAAAAGCCGTTGTTCATTAAATGCCGCTTTGGCTTTACCATATTCTGCTCTGGCTTCATCAATATCTTTTACTAATTTTTTGTAACTTTCAATTGTTCTTTCATTCCAATCTAATTCGGAACGTTCTGCAAAACGTCTAGGATCACGTTTTGACGGTTCTTCACCTAATTGAGAACTAAGTGTTTTTAATTTTTTCTGTGCTGCAGATTTAGCTTTTTTGGTGTCGTCATATCTTTTAGCTATTTTAGGAAATGCTGTTTGAAACGCTTCATCAAGAGTTACGCCAATATTATTGTCAGTTAAATATGTAGTTAATTGTTCATCTAAAATTTCGTGATAAGCTGCTTTTAAATGTAATTTAAGAGTTTCTCTTGGGGATGCTAAATAATTAACTTGCCCTACAAATTCGCCGGTTGTTTCGTCAAGGTATCCAAACATACCTTCTGTAGCTAAATCATAAGTTCTTGATTGATGTGAATCTGTTCTACCTAATATTTTTACAGCATCAATAGAATCGACTTTTCTAGGAATATAAAGTAATCCGCCCCTATCTTTAGTTAGTGGAGTCAAACCTTCAGCAACTCTAAGTGCTTCAATATCGTCAACCATCTTTCTAAATTCTTGTATGTATTCAAGGGCTTCATCTGATAAAACATCTTTAAATGCTTGCGGATCACTAAACACATCGTTCCAAGCAGTTCCTGTGCCTTCAACAATTCCGTCTTTATCTATTGATATTGGCATTTCCCCTAATCGCAATGAACCTTTTATTCCGAATTTTTTACCAAATAAAGAACGTGAATCAAGTCCTGCTTGTAACGCAACTTCAATAAGTTCATCAATACTAATACTCTGTCTTAAGTATGCAATGATGGCTTTTTCTACAGGAGTTGTTGCTCCGACAGAAGGGTTAATTCCAAGTTTTTTAACAATTCCTTGTATATAAGGATTTTCAATATTAACTATTTCTCCGACAATTTCATTTAAAGTACGAAGTCCCATAATCATCGACCCTGACGTTGACGTTTTTCCTAAAGAATTAGCGTAACCTTGTAATATATTAAGATGCGCTGCAGTTCCGGATCGTATTCGTTTTTTATAAACATTACCGGATACTTGTTCTACAAGACCTAAATCAATTAGGCGTACCATCATTTCGTCTACTCTAGCCATTTGTATGGCAGCATGTGGAGTATTGTCATTCATGTATGTAAAGTATTTACCTAAATCGGTTACACCATCATCAGGCATGTTGAGCCACATTCTTAAATCGTTTTCGTATAAATCCGCATCGCCCATGATGTCTAGTTTTTTATTAAATACTTCGCTCACAAAACCTTCTTTTATATATTCAATATCAGGAAGCGATTGACGTTGTTGACTTATAGAATCTGGGACATGTTTAACAATAGAATTCAAAACATCTACATTATCTGCAAGAGCAGTAGAACCTGTTACTAAACTTTTTCCGATTTTTCCTGTACCAAGAACAAGTTTGGCCCCACCGCCTATAGGGACATAATTTATTGGATTTATAATACCTGTAGCTAACGCACCAAGTAATCCACGGTTTTCGTTACTTGTAGACAAAACTCTAATTGCACTATCTTTTGTTCTATTTCCTTTCAAAAGTTCTTCCATTGCTTGTACGGAATTTGGATCAACAAAAGGTACCTCACCTTCTAATCCTGCTTGCATAGCTAACTTTAATGGATTAGTTTCTCCATCATATTTTTTGCTTAATTCGTCATATTCTGTCGGGTTATGTAGGGCCATATTAGAAAAAGTTGATGTCAAAAAAGCAGTTGATATTGCTGTAAGTGCCGCTTCGTCAGAAGCTGCAACATAATCTAAAATATTTAAATCATCACCTTTACTCTTTTTAAAATTCCATGTTAATTTTTCGGGAGCTAATGGCGTACCATAATCGATTGCAAGTGGTCCAAACTTTTCTTTCAATTCTTTTTGGCGGTTTTCATACTCTTCTAATGTTTCAGGTTTTTTGTCGTATTTTGTTTCACCTGTATACGGGTTTACAACGGCTTGTTTTTCCGTAGGTGTTCTTGGATCTTCAAAACCAGGCAGATTTAAGAAAAATGGTTTGTCAGATTTTTCTTCATCTAATTGTTTTTTAAGATTTTCAAAGCCAGGCACTTTATCAAAATAGATGCCTGCTTCTTCTTCTGTCATTTTGTTAATATCTCGTAGTGAAAATCCTCTGCCCATTATCTCCTCGCTCTAGTAAAGACAGACATTCCAGTCGGTCTTTGTCTAAGTTGTCTACGCCTTTGTGATTCTTCGGTTTCTTGTTCACGTTTAATTCGATCTTCTTCTTGTTTAAAGAACGAACTCTCTTTGTACCGTTTTTCAAATCCCGGTAATTGCGATTGGAAAAACTCAGATGTTGTTTGCGGTGTAGTAGTCATAAGTTGGGCTAGTTCTGTAGCCCCACTACCTTTTATAGGATCTCCCGTTTCTGGGTCTATTTTATAATCAAAAACATCGTCTACAGTAGGCATCATCTTTGCTAAATTTTCCGCTTTTTCTAATGCTTCCGCTCTTTCTGTTTCTGTTATCGGTTTTTCTGGGGTGGCTCTTCCTATAAAGTCGTAATAAGAAGCAAGTCTTTCTTCCTCAGTTAATGTAGGGTCAGTAATTAATTTGCCTGATACGCCATATTGATACGGATCATCGGCATCTTCTTTGGGAGGAACAAGCGCAAACTTTGTTTTTCCTGTTTCAATTTCGTAATGCTGTTGAGCTTTTGCATCAGCTTCTTGCGCTGTTTGCAACGCATCGGCGTTTTCTTGTGACGGATTAGCGTCATATGCTGCTTGAGCATCTGACAATCTGCCACTCCAATATTCTCGTTCTTCACCACGTTCTTCTAAAAAGGCACCTCTATCTTCAAGAGGTTGTGCGGTTGCAGCTTTTTGCCAATCTTCTTTAAATGTACCTTTTTGCATTTCTTCTGCCATGAAAGCAGCGAACTCAGGTCTTGTTTGGGCGTAAGGTTGTAATTGCGGCAATATATTACTTAAATCATATTTTGCACTTACATCTTCAACTCTACCTATTGTAGGACCACCTGGTGCAGAAGGCGGTAATGCGGCACCAGACAATACGTCTGCTGCTGTAACCCCAAGTTGTCTATCGTAAGCAGATTGATAAATATCATATGCGGGTAAGCCATAATTTATTGGATTCTTTTGAGCATCTTCCCCAGAAATCATTTCGTTAATTAACGTGTCTAAATCTGATGAATTACTAATTCCACTCATTTGAGCTTTAAAACTAATAACAGGTGCTACATTTTTTTGAATATGATTATAAAACTCAGGTGTAGTATTTGCGTCTATTAATCCTTTTTGTTTAAAAGCTCCGATAACAAAATCGTCTATACCTGCTGCAAATGAATTAGCTATATCCTGTGATAAAAGTTCATCCCCTTTAGCAATCAAAGGGTCCGATATACTTCTAAATTCAGAATCTCCCATTAGTTCCTCAAGAGAACTTTTCCCAACTACTGCACTTATTAAAATATTTTTATCTTCAGCACTTAATTTGTTATAAGCGTTAAGTGCAGTAATTGAATAGCGATCTAAATATTCTTTTAATGCACTTTCGGCACCTGAAGCAGTATTTGTGTTCTGGGAAAAAGCACCTCTAAATTTAGCTTCTTCACCTAATTGCTTAACATATTCAACAAATTCTTGCTTATTTAAAGCACCCATAACAGTATCTTCATCTTGTAATTGTGCTGCGAGTTTTCCGATTTCTATATCACCGAATTCAACATCGGGAACAATAACAAAAGCTGCGTTTTTGGCATGTTGTTTCATTTTAGCTACGCTTTGTTTGTCTGTACTAAATGTAGCTTTTGCACTTTGATCTAAACTAACAAAAAGAGTTTCTTCATATTTTTTAAAATCTTCTCCTGTGTAATCTATTAATTCATTAAATACCGCAAATCCTTGAACTAAAGTAGCTTGTTTATTAGGGCTTTTTAACGCTTCTTCGTACGCCCGACCTGCGACTGAATTTTCTATTGTTGCAATTATTTTTCTTTGCAACTGACCGCTTACTTTTTTAATATTGTTAGTTTTAAAAAACTTTATAAGTTCAGGTGGCCACATTTCATTGTTAGGATTAAAGTCAAACACTTCACCGTTTTCTGTTACTTGTTCAGTTGCCATAATAGACTTTATGTTTTCGGCAATAGATTTAGTGAAATCCCATTTATTTTCTTCAAAAAGATTTTGTCTTCTTATATTGTTTTTAAGTCTGTCACCTGCAATTCCTATGTATTTTTGAGGAGATTCTGTTACAAGGTTTCTGTAAAATTGATCGGGATTTCCGTTTTTTAAAGCCGGAATAAAATAAGGATTTATTTTTTCAACGTGATCGTTTACTAAATCTGCTAATAAATCGTCAACCTGGTCGATTGGATATTCAATTGTCCCTTCTGTAAAATAACTCGCACCTTCTCTTGGTTCTACTCCTAATTCGTCAAGTATTTTTAGTGCTGTGCTTGCATTTTCTACAGCTGAAAACTTAGGAATATTTTCTGGAAAATTTGGATCTAAAAATAAATTTTTTATTGTAGGTGGAATATACCCTAATTCGTCTGCAACCGTAAAAGTAAAATTAAAAAAATCTTTAAATGTTATGTATTGAGGGTTTGTAAAAACATTGTCATTTTTAATACCTATAATATTAAATCGTTCTTCTTTAGTAGGTGGTATTTTTTCTGGAGAGGGTTTTGTACTGTATTGATTATTCCAGATGTCTTGAATGAGATTATCTTTATATGATTGAGTGTTAGTATTTATTCCCAACTTTTCTTCTGTTTCTTTTACTTGGTCAAAGGTTTCTTCCAATGAAGTAAGTACCTCTCCAAAAGATATATCCTGTTTAAAATAATATCCTTGAGCATCTGCTTTAGCTTTTGCAACTTCTTCTAATGTTAATTCTCTTGTTCCTAAATTAAGGAATTGCAAGTTTTCCATTTCGTCAAATTCAAGTAAAGCCGGTATATTGTTATTTCTAACCAATTCATTTCTGTCATCAATATCTTTTTGATCTAGTTCATAAAATAATCCTTCGTCTTCTATGTACACTCTATCTAGTCGGCTATTTAAATCTGCATACATTTGTTTAAGTTTTTCTTTGTTTCGTTCTTTATTGGGATTTGTGTCAGAAAAAAGTTCTTTCCATTCTGGTGGAAATATTTCTTCATCTTTTTCAAGAAAATCAAAAAATTCCTCTGCTGTTCGTGCTGTTAATTGTGCTTCGATTTTTATTTCTTCTATATCTATTTCTGGCACAATTAAGGTTCCTGAAATAGGATCAGTTTCAATGTCAGCCGGAATAGTAGATTTAACAGGGTTAAAGAAAACATCTGCCTGTTGAAAAAACGAGTTTTCAATTTGTGAAATTCTTTCGTCAGAAATTCCGTATGTGTCTTGTACTGCAGCAATTGCTTTATTTTCCGTTAGTGGATTATTAGGTCTTGTACGCAGTTCTATAATGAAATTAATAATTTGTTCATCTGTATACGGGCCTGCCATTAAAGACCTCCCATGTCTGTGCCGTCATCTAAATGTTTAACCCACGGTCTAGGTTTAGTATCAATATTTAAATTTTTTATTGTTTGAGCAAATTTAGGAAAAGAAGCTTTTGTTTGTTTTGCTCTAATTTTCGGTGCCTGTTTTTTTGGTGCGTCTTTTTTTAAACGCTTATACTCTTGCGTTATCTGTGATATTGCGTCTGTTATTGTATTTTCAGCGGGCAAGGTCTATTCTCTCCGGATTAAAAGTATCTGGTGTTAATGGTGTGTTTAAATCTGCGGGCGCTCCTCCTCCCTGTGGCGGTCCTCCCATTCCTCCTCCCATATCGGGTCCCATACCACCACCCATTTCTGGCGAAACTCCCGGTATTTGCGGAGCCATAGCTTGTTGTCTAGCTGCAATTTGTTGTGCAGCAGCTTCTTGATTTTCTTCATCTATCAGTCCCATTTGTTGTGCTACAAGTGTTTCTATCTTTTCTCTTACGGCAGGTAGATTTCTAACTGACTCTTCTATCAGTCGCTGTTTTATTTCGGTACCGTTTTCGTATCCTGCGGTCTCGTAATAAGTCATTGGGTCTATCAACCCTGCGCCGTATTCGCTCATAGCCATCTGGCGTTGCTGTAATTCCATAACAGGTTCTGCGTGTGGGAATGCTACTTTTATGCCGTAGACGTTATGAATTGTGCTTCTGTTTAGTGTTTTACCGTTTGCACCGATTCCACCTGCAAGTTCGGATACGCTATCTACAAGTTGTAATATTCTTGAGCCGACAATAGATGCCATGTGTTCTCTCTGAAGTGCGACACCTGAAAAGATTCTCATACCGGCTGTATTTAATATTGCCTGTTGACCTACGGTTGTAACACCTGCCTGTCTTACACCTGCAAGTGCAGACGAGTATGTACCCATTTCAAGTGTGGAATCAGTCTGACTTCTAAGTTGTAATGCCCATCCTGGTACGTCTGGTGTATTCATTACCCAGAAGTCCTGTGGATCTCCTTCCAATATACCTTCATTGGATATTGCCTGTGCCAATGTTATCGGGTCACGGGATGTTCCCATTGGTGCATATGCAAATCGTAAAAGTATCTGATGAAACGCAGATATTTCCTGAGTTCTTTTTCTAATTGTTTCTTTGTTTGGTCCCAATATGCCTTGAGCAAAGTTCTTAGGGTCGCCACCTGTATCTGCCATATCCATACCCCAACCTGCAAACGAGTGTACAAATGGTACAAAGCCCCATGTGTTTCGCTCCATCCATATGGGTGTTGCGGCTCTTGATGTCGGAGATGCGTTATATGACGGCGATGAATTTGCGACAAGTTTAACGTGCCAGTATGGAGTCCAATAGTCCCATACTTCTACTTCATCCCATGGGTCTTTATTTCCCATGTCAAATATTTCTGCATATTTTCTACGTTGTTTTCTTTTCTTTGTAATTGACTGTTCGTGTAGTTCTTGAGCTGTCATCTTTGACGCTTTTATAGCTACAGTTGGTACTTTTTCTCTAGGATTCATCAGAACTGTAGATGGATGAGGGACTCTGATTCTGACAGGGTTAAACGATTTCCTGTTTGCACGGTAAATAGTTTTTGCTGTCTCGAACGCTTCCTCGTCATCAAACTCTGATTCGACAGGTTCTGTCGGTCTCTGACCTAAACCTACTAAAACAGGGGCTTCAACTACTGCGTATCCATGAGCCACAAGATATTGTGCGCATACCTTCCACGGAATTGTAGGTTCGTGTAAAGCTGCGTCATCCATAATTGATTTAAGTCCGTGTTCGAGGTTGGTTGCGTCTTGTTTATGTTGTTCTGTTTCGCCTACGGGTTCTCTGTGTATGCGTGGAGAGAACGACATAAGTGTTGCAACTGCGTGGTCAACCAGGTGTGTTGGAGTTGAGTCATAAAATACGGGTCTACCCTGATAGGTATTTGACCACACTTTAAATTTTCTTTGATAGTATGCGTCATTATCACGGAATTCCTGATGTGCATTTGACCACAGTTCTCCCATTTTTGAATAAAAACGGTTTATTATTTCTTCATCCGGTCTCTCTCTCAAGTCAGCCATAGTTCATCCTTTAGGGCCTTTAGGCAAATGCGGGCATTCTAATTATTTTTGCGTGGTTTCTAATTCCTCTTTCGTTTTTAACCATTAGTGCAATACCGAGTGCCATGACATAATCGTCATGAGCGCCACCCATTGCCTGTGGTTTTTCACCGGGAGCAGCAATTATTGTGGAGAATTCATCGAGTCCCTGTTTATTGGGAATCGTTAAGTGTCCTGCGTTAAAAGATGCTCTAAGTTCGTCAAAAAGTTGCTGTCTGCTCATACGGTCTGTACGCCATCCGTATTCTTTTCTGACATTTTTACCTCTACCTACTCTGCGTCTGTAGAGTTTGGGGTAATTTTCATCTCGTGCAATTGTCAAAACTGTATCTGAAAAGTTATTTTCGATAGCCCAATCGGGATTATTGTAGAGTTCTAATAGTTTCATAGAAGCTACGGAGAAATCCTCTGGTTGGATTGTGTTTGTCACGAGGTCTGCTACCACATAACCGGAATTAACATCTACCACTACGGTTACGGAGTAGTCCATACCCACACCTGAAGCTACGTCTGTACCTGCGACATATCTTCTGGCTGCTCTCGGTTCCTTGTAAATACTGGCAGGACCGATGGTTCGTAGAGGTGGTATACAATCATCAGCCATACCAGAAATAATATCCCGATCAAAAATGCTTTGCGCTCTTGGGGGTGATAAGGCTTCTTTTTCGTCACCGGGATATTCTTGTTCCATAAATTGTTCTGGTGACATACCGCTCAAATCAGATGTAGGTACTGTGTCTCTGACACCTTCGTACCATTTTTCTGTTCGTTCGGGTCTAGCACTCCATGGAATAAAGATTTTAGTCCATCCGTTACCTTCTTCTGCTGTGTCACCTGATGCCCTGTAGATTTCTTTAAACAGGGAACTCATATTTCTTTTGTTTGAGGTGGAACCCATAATCATTTGTCCACCTGCGTCAATTGTAGGTTTGACGGCAGCGTAATTAGCTGCGTGATATTCATGAAAGTCTGCTTCGTCCTGTATGACAACGGATGCAGTTTCTGAACGACCTGCATCTTCTGTAGATGGAAGTGCGACAATCTTAGAATCCTTTGACGGTATTCCTATTTCCGATCTTGAGTCAGGAGATAGGGGAGACTGCCATTCTTCCGGGAGGTTTTTAAGTATAAATCTAACTTTATCAAGTAGGGAGAACGCTTCTGTCTGCCCTTTTGAAATCATAAGTACGTTTGTACCTTCTCTGAATGTAAGTAGCCATGCGGCATATGCAGCCGATGTCCACGAAAAACCTAACTGTCTAGCTTTCAATACTGTGACAAGTCGGTTATCTACGATAGCTTTTGCTAATTCCACAAGGTAGGGCCACTTCTGAAAGGGTGCGGCACCACCTGACACCCCTGAATGTAGTTGTGATCTTTCTAGGATCTTAACTTTATCAAGGAAGTCTGGTTGTTCTCCGTCAGGTGAAACGAAATTGCGTCTTGCAAATTCTTTTTCTAGCCTGCGGACAGCTTCTTGTTTGTGTTCATCAGTAAGGGCTACCATTTTTTAGCAGATTACCTTTTTGCTTTTTTTCGCATTGTTGTTGCTATTCTTTTTCTAAGTGGTTTTTGTGATTCAGCATAGGACCTAAAAAAAGGCCTATCTACTCCAGTTGCCGGACTTTTAGGTGTTGTAGGTCTGAATTTCCTTCCTTCAGGTTTAGGAATGGAACGATACTCTCTAACAATTTCTTTTCTTATGTCCCTTAGCGATTTAGGTTTTTTAGCTTTGGCTGTAGCACCAGTTCCACTTTTTAATGAACCCGCACCACTCCCAAGATAAGTTTTTTTTGTTCTTCGTTTCCCCATAGGTTTTGCCATATCAAGTCTCCTTTATCTTTTTGCTTTTTTTCGCATTGTTCTTGCTGTTGGTTTTGTTCGTTTTTTAATTACTTTGGAAGCTGCTTTAACCCCTTTAGAAACGGCACCGGGAGGAGATGATTTAATTGCTTTATTAACGGCTGTTTTAATTGCTTTTTGTGTCGATGGGTTTTTTAATGCTTTTATTACTTTTGGAGTTATAAGTGATTTTTTTAATAATTCTGTTGCTTTAGTTTGGGTACTTTTGGTTTTTTTTCTAGCAGAGGGTTTATCGCTTGGCAATACTCCACTATATGGGCGATTAGTTTTTTTAGATTTAGCCTTAGCAGTAGTTCCCGTTCCGCTTCGCATTGAACCGGCACCACTTCCCAAATAAGTTCTTTTTGTTCTTCGTTTTCCTTTTCCTATAGGAGTTGCCATATCAAGTCTCCTTACATGCGTTTCTTTTTATTTTTCTTTGGGGGTCGTCCTCTTTTAGAACCGTATGTTCCTTTTCCTTTAGGCATGGATCACTTCCTTTTTTTGGCAGTTTTTGCCGATTGTTTAAACGCTTTTGTTGTCGGTCTACCTTTTTGACCGGGCTTTCTCATTTTTTCTCCAGACCCTGCTTTTATCCTTTTGCGTTTGGCATGGATATTTGCGTAAAGTCCTTTTCTAGATTTGCTTTTAGCCATTTAGAACTCCTTGAATAGGGCTACCATTTTGCTTTATTAGCCCAATAAGCTGCGGACATTTTGCCTTTGGCTATATTTTTTCTGTGTCTTGCTTTAAAAGACTTGGCTCGTTTGGTCATAGTTCTGTCACCTGTGACTCCCTGTTGTCCAAACCGAATCGTTTTTACTTTGCCACCCTCTTTTGCTACAACGACATGGGATTTAGTAGGGTGCGAGGGCGTTCTTTTTGGTTTGTTATATCCAGACACCCCTACACGTTTTAATCTCGAATCTGCCGATTTGATTTTTGCCATTAATTTCTCCTATGAATACTTGAGAACACCTGAAAACAGGGGGGTGACGTAGGAATTAAAACGGGGTAAGGAGGTAAACAGATATGAAATATAATTTCGCCAAAAATCAAATGTCATTAAATCACCAAAAAATCAATAAAAAAATAAGTTCTCCGTTTTTTGTTTTGAGGGTTATCCCTACGCCCCTATTTAAAAATACCAAATAAATTTAAAATCTCCAAAACTTTTTCTGACACACAAAAGTTATTTCTGGCATATTTTTCTTAGAATTAAACGAATTAGGCACAAAACACCCCTTTTACAAAGAAAAAAAGTAACAAAAAAAGAAATGTTACATATACCCCCTAAAGGGGTATATATGTAACAACGTTTCACCTTACGAATAAAACAAAATGACGCTAGTCACAAATGTTTCAAATGTTTCACGAAATGTTTCATGTAATACTTTACGCACAAATGGGATGTTTCAGTTTATGGTTTTAAGAACCAACATGAAACACCCCTACAGGAACAAATGTAACAAATGTTACACACGAAATATTTCAGTTACATTCTTGGAAAACACACCGAAACACCCCTAGAATCGTGAAGGGGTTGCGAACGTATGCAAAAAGATAAAGGAGACTTGAT
>CAACVF010000105.1_pt1 | contig 17799 bp, 22 predicted proteins | sample 2381781 | NCBI WGS metagenome assembly CAACVF01 (sample SAMEA5211967, study PRJEB30684) | marine metagenome | biome: Marine; feature: Epipelagic; material: Water | collected 2015-10-15 | depth 60 m | reverse complement strand
GTAAGAAGTTAAGTCGTATTGTTTTTGGGTTATGCCATTAGTAACTATGTTAGAAAACTTAGATAATATAGGAACTGGTTTCCAGTCTAAATTAAGATAAGACAAATCCCCATTAATAGCTAGTTCATCTTTGTACTTTTGCACACTTTGTTCTCCTCTAGCGTATAATCGCAGGTTATGGAAATTATTCCAATTTGTAGCATAACGGTTCGAACCACTTCCTCCGTAATTAAACCATTCTTGCTCAATAGCTCTACTAACTTGAAGACCGTATTCCCACGTTGCTTTCTCAGCGTCACTTACAACCTGATCTGGAAATGAGCTATTAGTATTTGTGCTTATATTCATTTATTATATTATTTTTGAAGTAGTTCCCTCGTTATTATACCTTTTAAACCCTAAAGAGTATGATTTAGTTTTTGTTATTCCTTTAGGACTATACCTATGTTTATTACAAGCCATTAAAGCTAGTCCTGAGCTTATAGATGCATCATGCTTAGTCCTATTATTTATATCAAACTTAGCCCAATCTTCTAAAGTTCTTTGTAGATACATGTCTCCGTATCCATCTTTTTTTTCCCCTATAAAATCTTCTATATATGTTTCAATAGCTGAAGCGTGTGCTTGTTTTATATCTTCACTTGAATTAGGTATTCCGCCTACTTCTCTTTCAGCTATAGATAATTTATTATATGTTTTATCTGGCCGGTTTATACTGAAGCCTCTATATCCTCTACGTTTTAAATAATAAAGCAATCTAGGCTTGTTATTTTCCGCTAGCAAAGGCATTCCATAAAACACACAAGCCATTAGCACATCTTCAAAAAACATTTCAGCCGTTGACGGTCTTGCGATATACTCAAGAAAAAAATGATTAGGAGGAGCGTCCTCCATTGAAAACTTTGTTAATCCATGAAGCGATCCGTTAGATCCGCCGCCACCAACAACGCCGCTAATATCATAGCTATCACATCCAAAAGCTCCCATGTGTTCATTACCAGGATATTTAACGCTATTTTTTATTATTAAGTTATTTTGTTGTTCTTGGTCTGGAACCCACGTTATAAAAAATCTACCATTTTTATTTGGGTAAAATATTACTCTAGTATCCTTAACCCCGTTTTCCCACTGAAAGTTACCTTGAGTAACCATAGCGGAGTTCTTTAATTCTTCATTGTAATCTATCTGCTGATAAATTTTTGTAAGATTAAATATAGATTGTTTAGCTTCATCTCTAAAAGCATGTTGTTCCGTACGAGGGAACTGTCTATAGTATTCGTTCAAAGCATCGGCATCATCCTTTAATCCTTCAACTTCATTTTCCCAATGTTGTATAACACCCTCTGTAATAAAATTGCCTTGAGGATCTAATGTTTCTTTTTTTGGAGTATCAAACACAGGATAGCCATACTGATCAATAAAACCCTCATAATTCCATTCCATAGGAATAAACAGTTTGTATAAACCAGTTTTAGTTTGTCCATTTTTATTTCTTGCCAACGCGTCTGACCCGTCGTATAACTTTTTAAAGTTTTTGCCTCCTTTATCTAAAGCATTTGATGTTGATCCCATCATACACTTACCTATAATTCTACTACCTAATCTTAAACAAGTTTTAGTTACTCGCCAGTTATTAAGTATGTTAGTTGGTTTTTCCCATTTACCTGATTCATCATGAACAAGTAATTTTAATTTTTCACCATCATAACTGTTATCTCCTGTATTCTTCCAGTCAATAGTTGTATCTAATCCATCAAGCTCTTGAGCCATTTGATTTTCTTCTAACTTACGCCTTGTAAACTTAGAAGCAGGTACTCTGTATGCTAATTCTGTTTTTGGACGGTCCATACCGTCTTGTATTGGTTTAAAGAAAAAAGGATAGTTTACCGAGATCGGTACAACCTTATCTGTAAACATTTTCTTGGCATCAGCCCCGGATTTGGATAATATGCCGAATCTAGAATCTGATGATATCGTAGCTGAATTAACTGTTTCTCCCGACGACATGAATGAAAATCCAGAGCGTCGATTTTTAAGGTAACAAATACCGTACGATCTTGAATCCGCTTTGCAGGCTTCCCAGAATAAAAAGAATAATCTGTTGGATTCCCTAAAGTCCGGTAACCCGACGTCAATTTTAGACCACTGCAGGTACATGTAATGAGTACCAGTAATGTAAGTAGGCTTACCTTTATTAATAAACCAAAAGCCTTTTTCACGTCTTTCAAATTCTTCATCTATATATGGATGCCACTGTTCTTTAAAACTATTTGGATAAGCGTTCCAATCTTGAACACTTTTAATTTTTTTTAATGCCTTGGGATATTCTGTAGCTTTCCATTTGCTATCACCTAGGTCTTTTGCGTCTTCTGCTTTAGGTAGCGCAATCATTACACCACTTATTTCATAAATCTCCTCAATCTTGCCTGTTTTACTAATTATAATAGTATCATACTCAGCGTTGTATCCATATTCCCATTTAGAATATCTATTCTTTTTTTTAATTACAGCTGGTTTAATATGATCTTTTACAACTCTATATAAAGTTTGTTCGTATGCCATTACTTAGATCTCCCTTCTGCAAAACCTTTAAACGCAGGTTTGTTTGCTTTATTGTTTGATTCTGCAATCATACTCTCCTCCTCTTGAATTTTACTTAATATTTCAAAGGCATCAAATATACAAAGCTTTTTAGTAGCGGCAGCATTTTTAAGTCTGTCAGCAGATATATCTTCTTCTGAGTCAACGATCTTTTCTTTTGCTACCTTTACTAATTCTTTAATTGCTTCCCGCCCAGCGGCTATTATATTCTTCTTCGTTTCTATCGAGTTCATACTTTATAACAATATCATTTGATTTCATACAGTACATAATCTGATCATCTATAACAAATTCCCATTCGCTATTAGGTGTAAAACCAATTATGTCCCCTGGATTGATTCCAGCGCGTTCTAAGGGCTTATTACCTATTTTTAGTATACCAATAAGGCTAGCTGTTTTATCGCTGCTAAAAGGGTCTTTATTTTTGACCGGAGCAACAAAGCATCTATCGCCGAATGATTTCCAGTTCTTTTTATTTTTGTACAAATATATTTGATCTATTGCGCACATAAAAAGACCATCTTTAAGAAACGATCTGCTATTTTTTTTAAGTCCTTTCATATCATAAAAAACTCTAAACACATTATGATGAACGACTATTAAATCACCTTTTTTTATTGGCGTTGCAAACGCAGCAGGGGTTTCAATAACCTCAGCTATATTGTTAACGTGTTTAAAACTTTCTATAGAAGTGTTGGTTATAAGGTCCACTTCTCCAACCTTAACCTGATTATCATATCTTTGCCCTACGGGCTTTATGATAAAATCGTATATACTTCTCATTAGTACTCCAAGTCATACTCAACGGATATTGCCATGTTAGAATTAAACTTCTTCCATGGCATTATCTCGTCTTCTTTTTTTATAAATATATTATAAGAATTATCAGACTCTTCAAATATTATATGAGAAATTTCATGCCCACCGTAAACTGTCTGCTTAACAGAGTAATGCATTGCTTCGTTCTTGTAGTCGGCACCTATACTGATCTTTCTTATAATATTGCTCATAACCCTATTCTTTGTCTGCTGGCTCTACTTTGTCATAGGTGCCATCAGTTAGATTAATATTAATAGGGCCATATTCATCTTCTATGGATTTTTTAAAATCCTCCATGTCTTTTTCAAGCATGTTTATCTGATAAATTGCTTTTGCTTTTTCAACCTCTAGTCCTCCAATATGAGCACAATACCTTTGCAAATCACTTTGCAACGCTTGCACTTTTTCTAATTGGTCTTTACTAATTGATTGTTGTGTTGATTCCATTGTTTTTACTTTACTCATTTTTATTTAATTTAATTGATATTAAATAGCCCTACAAACTTTAATTTATAGGGCTATTATAAATTATTATGCGAATGTTGCAGTTCTAAAATACATTTGTTTAGGTGCCGCAGCATTATCAACTCCTACATTAACTGTAGCAACTACTCCTCCTGGATTAGCAGTCATTGCAGATCTTACTGCAGATACTAGTGGGTTAGCGTTACCTGATGTTAATGTTGGGTTAACAGCAGCTGAAATGCTAGTAGATACAGCTAAAGTTAAAGTTTTGTAACCAGCTTCAGAATTTCTTCCAGTTAAACCTATTACTAAGGTTTTAGCATTTGCTCCTGTTGCTCCGGTTGCAGTTACTTTTGTGATGTCTTCAACATTTACTAAGATTCCTTCTGTTGGTCCTAGTGGCTGTACAGCCGCTGAATTTTTTACGTTAAATTTAATGAATTTTGCCATTTTGTTTTTGTTTTTGTTTATGGTTATGTTTATGTTTATTTAGGTTTGTACAGTCCTATCTGTTATTTTCTCATGTGCTTGTGAATAGGGTGTCCACCCTTCTTAGCCATATCTGTTCTGTGGATAGCACCTTTAGCGTCGTATATTAATTCACGGTCGTGAATCATCGTTTGTTTTGCTTTTTTATCACCTGCTTTATACTTTTTGTCAGCTCGGTGAAGTTGTCCTTTTGCATCATAAATTAATTCTCTTTCATGCATCATTTTTTTGTCGTACTTGTTCATGGTTTTGTTTGTGTTTATGGTTATTATTTTTCTTTAGTTTTTCCGTATTCTCTTAGCGTAAAGTAACCTCCAATTACGGTAACCCCCATTGTCATTAATAAAGGCAAATAAGCTTCAGCTAAAGGTCTACCCCACTGTGAAGTTATAATTACTATGTCTATTAAGAATGTAAAGTTAGCAACAACTAAAGGTCTTATATTCCTAGCCAACCAACTTCCATATTTCATATCGTACTCCCAACGCTTACTTATTTCAACCTCACGTTTGGATATTTCTTGTTCTACTACAATATCCTTTTCAAGTTCTTTTAGTAATACATCTTTATCTTCTGGTGATATACTCGAGCTACCTCTTATTGCATCGCTAAGTTTATTAAACCCTTCCGCTCCGGTAAGAGTACCAACTATATTAAGTATATCCGGCGTAACCCCTGCTATGGTTCTTAAGGCATTACCTACAAACGTACCGCTACCACCATTTTTTTTTAAATTAGGATTATCACTCATACTTTAAATTTTTAAGATTTTTTTACACAGTTATTAACTGTTCGGTTTCCCTTCTTTTTTGTACCTTTTTTTATATATCCTTTCCAACAAGGAGTTTTCTTTTTGCTTTTCATGTTATTTTTTTTTATTTTTACTACAAAAGCTTGACGCAGCGCCTACACTGCCAAAACCCCATTTCTTTAAAGCAATAGCCTTTCGTGTGGGCTCTCCGTTTGGTTTTTTCATAGGACCTTTCATACCTGCAAATCTACAGGCAAAACTCACCCTTCTAGGATTAGTGCCGCTGGTAAGTCTCTTCCCCATTCCTGGGTTTTCTTTACGCATTTTTTTGTTCTGCTTTTCGTATGAAGCATTAATTTGTGCTTTTGTTCTTTTTGATTTTATTGCCATTATTCTGATGTTTTATCCCAACGGGCTTTAGTCTTTCTTATATCGTAATGCACGAAAGTATTATACAATCCTAATCCGCCTTCAGATATGTGCCCGTGTTCAATTAGGTTTGCTATAGTATCAAATACTTCTTTAGGAGACATATCATTTACTTGAATGTCACAAGCTTTGCCTAATATATGCTGAGAGTTAGGTACGCCCCCTACTTCCTTGTTGTGCGTTGGACACCGGTAAGCATTTGTCAAAATCATTGGCTTTCTTATAAAATCTCTAATAACTTGTAAGTTGCCTGCAAGTTTAGTTATTTCTGTTAATACCTCTTCAGGCATTTCACAACCACATTTGCACTCAAACTCCGACTTGTTAAAGTTTTTAGTAAGATTCATTGTATCGCCCTTTTTTAGCGCACTCTGTAATCGGCTTAGATTCGTAACTGCTAGGGTATTTTAGTATTTGCATGCCATTAATTCCTGATGAAGAACCTTTTCCGTGAGGTCTTCCAATTTGGCTTAAGGGGCCATCCCATAAAGCGCTGTCGCCTATTTGCCCAGAGTTTTTACCCGGAGGAGTAGGGTTTGTTTTTTTTGTATATTCCATATCGTTTATTAATTATCTTCTGTTAAATATATTAGGATCAATAGATCTATTTCTTGCGTCTTGAGAGCCGTACATAACTTCCCCTGCGGCAATAGCTTCTGGTCTCATTGAAGAGGGAGCACCCCCACCTTCTAAAGCAGCTACTCTAGCCTCTAAATCTGATGCATTTGAATCCATTGCATTACCCGCAACTTCACCTTGCATTTCTTGTTTACGTGCTTGAGCTTGGGCTAAAGCTTTTATTGCTGGGTTATCCGCAAAAGCGCTTCCCATTGCTCCAAATCCTGATACTATTCCTGCCATAATTATCTTGTTTTATCTTTATTAATTTTTTCTATAGCAGTGGCTAAAGTTTTATCACTGTAAGAAATTCGTTTCATTGCTGGATTGCGTCTTTTAGAAGTTGGTATATCTTCCTTGCCGAGCATTATCCTATAAATCTGTTGTATTATATTTTTTGTTCTAAAACTAATTTCGTATATACTATAAGTTTTATCAGCTCCGTTGTATCCTCTCCATTTAACTATCCAGCCTTCTTTAAGCAACCTATTCCATCTTCTATTATCCCAAGAATAAATAAGTATACCATCTTCAAAATCTTTTCTTGTAAACTTACCTAAACAATCGAAATATATTAAAAGCTCTAAATCAGCATCGGTCAAACCTGTTTTTTTACAAGCCCATCTTCGTATTACTCTATAATGTTTTAACAGTCCTATCTCTTTTAGTTCTTGACCCGTTAACTCTCTCATAAAACAAATACTACATCTTGTGCTTTAATAACATGATAGGTTTCCTTATCTAGCTCTATTTTGTGACCAGCGTGCCTATCGTAGTATATAACATCATCTTTATTTATTCCTGCGCATTCAGATCCTGTAGATACTACAGTGGCTTCTACGTATCTTATATCATCACGGTGTGTTTCAGCCAGGAGTAAACCTCCTTTAGTTTTGGTAACACCTTCTTTTAATTTTTTTATTATTATGTTTCTACCTATTGCATTCATATTATCCTCTTACGTTAGACATAACACAGTTGGTAGACAAGATAGTCGAAGCAACTGAGGCAGCATTTTTTAATGCCGACTTGGTAACTAATACAGGATCTATAATACCTGCTTTAAACATATTTACTGTTTTGCCAGTCTCAACATTAACACCAAAATCTTTTTTATTTATAGGTTCATATTCTAACCCTGCATTTTTCATAATTGTTTTGCAAGGATAATACAAAGCTTCAATAACTAGTTCTTCGCTAGACGACTTTGGTTTTATACTTCTGATTGCATTAATTAGTGCAACTCCGCCACCGGCAACCACACCTTCTTTTATAGCAGCTTTAGTTGCGCATATTGCATCTTCTACTCTATCTTTCTTTTCATTTAATTCAACCTCAGAATTACCTCCAACTTTTACTATTGCAAGTTTTGCAGCTAGCATAGCTAATCTTTTTTCAAGCTTAACTATTTTGTTGGGATTACTTTCTATAAGCAATTGTTCTTTTATATTTTCAATAATTAACTTAATATCTTCAGACTGGTCTTCAGCTACTTGAAAAACTGTATCTTTAAATGTTGATACCGCTTTTATACAAGTGCCTAAACAACTTAAATCAATTAAGTCTAGATCATCACCTAGGTTTTCACTTACTACGGTCGCGCCTGTTAGCAAAGCTAGATCATCAAATATTTCTTTTCTGTTTACTCCGTGTGTAGGAGCTGGAACTATATTTACTTTTATAGAACCTTTATTCTTATTCATTGCAAGTGCCGCAGCAACCTTAGGATCGACATCCCCAACTATAAGCAGAGCTAAGTTATTCTTTATAACATGCTCTAATATAGTTTGTATTTGTCTAATCGTATCTATAGTCGAATCTACTAATAATATTTTAGGATTATTCAATTCCGCTGTATTGCTTGCGTGATTAGTTACAAAATGGTTATTTGTAAAACCTTTTTCATATTGCACGCCCTCAACCACTTCTATACTTGTATTGCCGTCTTGTGATGTTTCCATCATAACAACACCGGTTAAATCCACGGCTCTATATGCATCTGCAATTAATCTACCTAGTTCTGCGTCGTTATTAGTGGATATCGTAGCAACTTCGTCTATCATATCCCCATTAACCGGTTTAGCTTGCTTTTCTAAATGCTTTAAAGTTTTATCTACAATATTGTTTATTGCATCTCTTTTTTCTCTACTAGTAAACTTCATAGGTGATTTAGCAAACTCCTTTAGTATCGCATGCGCCAACACTGTAGATGTTGTTGTTCCATCTCCAGCTTCAGCTACCGTTCTTCTAGCTGCTTGCTTAACTAATGACGCTCCCATATTTTCTACAGGATCTAACAATACAGATAACTCTGCAACAGTTACACCATCTTTAGTTATTACCGGTATTCCCTGAGCATCTTCAAAGATTACACATTCACCGCCACCACCCAATGTTGAGGCAACCGCTTCCGTAAGCGTTTCAATACCTTTAAACACTTTTTCTCTACCTTTGTTGCCAAAGCTAAATTGTTTTACTATTTGATTCATTTAATTAGATTTTATTATATAATCACATATAATTTGCAAAAGCTACAATTATATGCTTTATTTATTGCAGCCGATTCTATTCCTCTTCTTCCGCAGTATTTTCTTTAGGCACTTCAGCACCTCTTGGATAACCATAGAACTGATGTGCAGACGTATCTCCTGGGTATACTTCCTTGTTTCCAAAATCTAAATCATCTGTACTCATAATATCGTATGCCCAACCCGGATAATAAACAGCTGGCTTTATTACTTTTCCATCTGGATCATAGGTTGCTGGTATTTCTACTACCTTACCAATATTAACAACTGCTTTTGTTCCATTGATATATCTCATAGATGTAACACCCTCTTCTGTTACCTCTTCCCAAACATCTTTTTGAATTAAAATGTCTTTTCCTTGTTGTTCAGTATCAAATACTGTTTTGTAAATATTCATATTATATTGTTGTTAATTGTTTTAATTGATAATCAGATAATGCTTTGTCAAATACTTGTAGTCCTTTTGTGTTTCCAAAGAAAGGGTTGAAGCCACCCCAATTAAATGATAATTTATTAAGTCCACTTGGCACAGTTCCACTTGTATCACTTGCTACTTCAACTCCATTTACATACATTTTATAGTCATCAGTTTTATAGCTAAAAGCTATTTTATTAAATTGTGTAGCATCTGTAAGCGTAAATGATGAAGCAACTTGAACAGTATTTGCATTTCTTACAATAAACTCAAATGCATTATCAATAGTTGTGTATCTAATCTCTACTACGTTATTAGTTGTACCATCATTTAAACTAATTTCTCTAAAAGTTCCATCATTAGCTAAAGCACTTATCTCTGCATACAATACTCCCTCCTCGCTATTAATTGTAGGTGTTGCATCTACACAAGTTTCTTGGTTTCTTGTAGCAGTTGCTCCATCTGTTGGGATGTATGATGTTGGGTATGATTTTTGTTCATATTGCCCTCCCCAAATATAAACACCACTTGTGCCATCTCCTTGATAAAATGCATCATTATCAGCTTCCGCTAAATACCCTCTAAATCTACCAAACGTTCCATCAGATGTAACAGTTTGAGATATACGATACCAGCCATTACCATAATCTTTTATTTCGCTAAAAGTACCACTATCTTTAAAACCTAACAATCCGTTTTTAATGTCAAAATATGCGTTTTTACTTGAAGAACCGAATTGTCCAAATAGTCTAAACCATTGCCTACCATTATACTTAACAAATAAAGACATAGTACATTCAGTAGCATCCGAAATACTAAAACCAGGATTATAAAAAAGATGTGTTTGATTATCTGTATTTTCGGTAAGTTTAAAAGCATTTGTTGTTCCATCTGGAGCAAGAAAACCACTTGTTAAAGTTGCTCTTATCTTTGTCCAATAAGAATTACTAAAATCTTCACTATAAGTAATCAAATTAGTTGACTGTGGTTCAAGTAAAAATGCTTCTACTCCAGTTGAGTAATCTATTCTTGGTGTGTTAGTTGCAGTTATGTGTTCTTTTAATGTAAAACCACTAATTTGAGTATCACTAAATGCTGATGCAGCATAAACCCCTACGTAAGTATAATTAGCATTTGCAGTAAAAATAATTGAATTTAAACCAGATATAGGGTTACTTAAAACAACTTGTGCGCTTGTTAGATTATTGTTATTAGAAATTCTTATTTGTGCAGTTATATTTTGCGAACAAGTAAATTCCATTTTATAAGTTTTACCACTTGTAATTGTTGTTGGAGAATAACAATTATTACCACTCCCAGATGATACCATTTGGGTAATATTTGAACCATTTGATGCAAAAGATGAAAAATCTTGATTTGTCCAAGAATTTACCAACTCTGCTCCTAATTCATTTGTACTTTGAATTAATCCTTGCTCATTAACAAACGTTGCTTCTGAACCTCTTGTAAAAGTAAACTGCTCTGCAATAGTATCAAAGTCTAAACTAAATGTTGGAAACTCTGGTGCTGGTGCAGTTAGTAATTCTAATTCAGTATCTGTTAATGCTTCTTTCCAAACTGCTAATGCTTTTGTTTTTCCATAGAAAAAGGCTGCTGCATCTGCTCTGTCAAAAGACAATCTGTTAAGATTTGTAGGTATAGATGCACTTGTATTTGTTCCAACTTCAAACCCATTAACCCAAAAAGCCAAATCATTAGCTTTATATTTTAAGGCTATTTTATTAAAATCGCTTATACTTGTTGGTTGAGTAGTAAATAATGCTTGTGATACACCCCCATCAACACATTGTCCATAAATTTGATTATTAACAACATCATACGCAATAGTAATTCTATTACTTGATGAATTATCACTATTTAAACTAATAAGCCTATAACTCCCTAAATCAGTCAATGCTGCAATATCTACATACAATACACCCTCTGTACTATTTATCAAATCAGAATTACCACTATTGTTTGCAATATCTTGTAACCTTGTTGATGCTGCTCCGTTTGTAGGTATGTAAGATGTAGCATAGGATAGTTGTTCTACTTGCGCACCCCAAATGTAAACACCATTTCCAGAAACACCAATAAAATTAAGAATATCATTTGTTCCGTAAAAAATACTACCACTTCTACTTGCATTTAACGTAAAAGTTATTGAGCATTTATACCATCCATTACCATAATCTTTTATTGTTGCAGTATGAGCAGCATCCTCACTTATAACAGTTCCATTTGTTAAATTAAAACTTGTTAAATTATAACCACCCGTACTTAAACTTTCGTAAATAGTAGCAGATGTTCTTTCTGCTGATTTATAAAATGCACTTGCAGTATAAGTTGAACCACTTGATAATGTTCCAAAATCTTCGTTTACATTGTGGTAAGTACCACCAGTAGTTTCTTCTATTTTATCAGAATTTAAACTTCCATTTGGTGATATTATGGCATTTTCAATAACTGTTGTTCCTACTTTATCCCATTGAGTAAAATCCTCACTATAAGGATATAAATTCGTACTCTGTGGTTCAAATAACCAGCTTCCACATCCATCTTCGTAGTTTATTCTTGGTAAGTCTGTATCATCTGTTACTTCTTTTACTGATATGTTTGTTATAGAGCCACTAAAACTACTTGGACTTAAAAAAAATCTTTTATCTCCACCACTTGTATTAGTAAAATATTCAGTATAAATTCCATTTGCATTTCTTGTTGCTCCATCCACAGTTGCTGTACCTCCAAATCTCCATTGTATATTACCACCACTATAATTACTAATTTGATAAACAACTTTATACGTTTTACTGCTCTGTATTGATGCAATATCTTGAAAGCAAACAGAACTTGTTGATGTTGCATTTATAAGATTACTTCCTACTGACCATCCACTTCCTAAAGCCCAATCTTGTCCTACCTCAACGCAACTAATTGAATTTATTACACTATCTGCCCCATTGTTAAAACCTATAAAATTATTTGAATTACCACTTTGAACATATAAAGTTTGTAAGCCCTCATCTAATGTGAATTGGTTACCTCCTAAATATAGTTTTAAAGATGCCCCATTTTTTTCTGCAACATCAACTATTACTTTATAACTTTTTATAGTTCCATCAAGTGTACTCTGATAAACTAAACCACCGCCAGAACCTTTTGTTAGTTGCCCATTAGCTATGGTTAGTGTTCCACTCCAATCACTATCTGTTGCAAAATCCCCATTAACAACTTCCTCACTACCCTCTTGACTAAAGTTTCCGTTCTGTACTAATTCACTTGATAGTATCTGTACGTTTTCTACTAAACCTTGTGCATTAACTCTTGTTGCAGCACTACCTCTTTCAAAGTCAAAATCTCCACTTAAATCTTCTACTACTGAAATGTTGTCTAATAAAGCTGATTGACCAACACTTGAACCTTGTGAACTTCCTATATAAGTTGTTGTTGCAGTTGCTATAAATCTATGCGTAATAGTTAAAGGGTTTGTAGTTGTATTAAATTCTGAACTATAAGTAGCCCCATCCAAATTAGCTGCATTAGAAACCTTAATTTGAATACCGGTGCTACTATCTATATTAGTAGTAGTTGCACTTATTAAATACTTTTTACCTACTTCAGTTGTTATTGCTTGTAATACCCTACCTAATGATATAGTACTTACAATTTTCATTTGTCCATTTACTATTGACAATGTAGAATTATAATCTGGACTACTCCATCCAGTAGTTCCATTGCTAAAATCTCCGTTGGTTACAAGTTCAGAACCATATATATTCTCGTTAGGCTTAACACTTAAAATTCTGCCATCATCGTAAGCAGTAGGTGTAGTAATTATTGATGCTTTTTTAAGTAGATTTGACATGTTATATTATGTTATGTTTTCTAATTTTTGCAATGTTGCCGTAGTACAAGATTTATTTTCGCAATATGTAGCCCTAGCGCACAAATTCGCTATTAGCCCTGGTATAATTGTTTTAGTTATTGGCCACCATATACCGTTGCCCATGGATTGACCACCCATTACTTAATAGATATTAAATCCGTAGCTGTTGTACCTGTAGCTAATACGTAGCTTACTATAACCGGTAAGAATGATCCATCTGGAATATTTTTAAAAACTACTGCCTCTGAAGCTGTAGGAAGTCCCACTCCGCTTGATCCAGTCACTCCAGCTAATATCACTTTAACGTGACCGCCTGTACCTACGTATAAACAAGCCCCTTTTAAATCTTTAGCGTTACTTATAGTATTACTAGCAGTTACTGCAGCTGCCTCTGTGCCAAAATCTGGCTGATTTGCGTATTGTCCCATTTTTTATTATTTTTTTAATTAATTTTGAGGTATATCCATTGTGTTTACTAACTGTAGCGTAACCGTAACCGGGTTTATAAGCAACTCAATAGCCGATGCAATATTTGCTTCAATAGATGCTACTGTTTCTTCCCCCATTGCGCTTTTTGTCCATTCTACCACTTCCTCATTGGTAACTTGGTCAAAAGGTATAAAGTTAGTGATATCATCTATGTTCAAAGTCTGTGTCCCAATGCTAGTAGATACATAAGGATTCCCCTCTGGATCTAAAGCTTCTGAAGAACCATTAACAATCCAGTGTACGTTGTACACCACATCAGACTCCCCTTGTGTCTCAACATAGCAGTCTACCGTTTTGCAATTCCATTCGTAAGTAATCATAATTTTTGTTTTTTATTTATTAATTTATTTATTACATATTTGCACTTGTAACTTTTTGCCAACTTGTTCCGTTGTAAAAGCATAAAGTATTTAAGGTTGTGTTATATACTGTAAGTCCGTCTGCTGGAGATGATATAGCATTAACTTGTGTTGTGGTCATTCTTGGTAATAGAACACCTTTTGTTGTACTTGAAACATCCAGTAGAGCTGAAGCATTTGGAGATGTAGTCCCTAAACCTAATTTTCCATCAGATGATAAAGCCATTAAAATACTAGAACCAACAGTACCGTGACCAAATTGAATAGCAGCAGCATTACTACCACCATTTCTAATGTACATTTGGTTATTGTTGTTGGCATTATCCATAACTAAAGCACCATTGGATATTAAATCTAAATTACCTCTAAACTCAACATCTTTATTAGTTTTACAAACTAAATTAGTAGCATTGTTTGCCCCTATGGAAAGGGTATCTCCAGTTAAACTGTATATTAAAGCTGCATTTGTTCCTCCAGTACCAATTCTAATAGAACTTGTTGCATCGCCATTTATATTTAATTGACCATTAACTGTTGCAGTTCCATCAACCTCTAATTTGGAAGATGGACTTGTAGTCCCTATCCCTACGTTACCTCCTAATGGGTTTAAAGCTATATTAAAAGCATTACCCGTTCCAGTTCCTTGTCTACCTTGTAACCAAGATACGTTTGTATTACTTACACCAGCAGCTAAAACAACAGTTCCCCCATTATTACCAATAGCTAAAGATGTTGCAGTTCCTAATGCTGCATCTAATGCTGGAATAACCAAGTTTCCCGAAGCTGATATGTGTGTTTTTGCTAAAGGACTCGTAGTCCCTATACCTAAATTTTTTGATGTACTTATAGTAACTGCAACTGCATTGTTTTGGATAAATTGTACTTGTGTGTTTGAATCAGAACCTATTCTTGTATCATTACCCGATTGTTGGAATATAGCAGCACCACCATTTGTATCGTTTAAGAATAAATATGGGTTACTTGCATTTGCTACCGTTATATTAGTTCCGTTTACAGTTAAAGTACCACTTGTTTTAACATTACCATCAACCTCAAGCTTCTCACTTGGACTTGTAGTTCCTATGCCTACATTACCTGAACTGGCTATTCTCATTTTTTCTGTACCACCATTATAAAACTCTATACTGTTGCCCGAAGCATTATTTGTGTTTGCTTTAATCCTTAATTCAGTTCTACTATGTAGCTCTAAATCCCCATTTGAAGGAGATGTGATTTTTTCTCCCGAATTACCCAAATATAAAGAGCTACTTAAGGATAACTTAACATTACCATTAACCTCAAGCTTCTCACTAGGATTAGTAGTACCTATCCCTACGTTACCATTTTTTGCTACAACAAGTCTATGCCCACTATTATAAAAACTCAAAGCTCCATTGTTAGAATAATCGTTCTGAAGCATCCAATCACCATTGTTCGTTTTTAAATGTAGTCTTGCATCCGTAGCCCCTCCCGTAATTCCTATTGTAGCTTGTGCACTTGTTTTTTCTACTTCTAATTGATAATCGGGGCTCGTAGTCCCTATCCCTACGTTACCTCCGTTAAAATAAGAAACAGCATTAGAGCCAATAAAAGCTTTTGAAGTTCCATTTGCATAAAGATTTAACCACCCATCATCTCCAGAGTTACCTATCTGCGCTACTGTATCTGTTGAGTCGTTATCTTCAACTAGTATATTTCCTTTAACGTGTAGTTTCTCACTAGGAGTCGTAGTCCCTATACCAACGTTGCTATTGTCTAATAAATTCATTGTAGCGATTCCTCCTGTGGTTATTTGTATTCCTCCAGCGGAAGTATTGCGTCCTATTTTATTGTAACTTAGGTTTGAATCTATAAAAGACAAATAACTACCAGAGCTTACAGCTATATTTCCTGAAACATTCAGCTTTGTTGTAGGACTAGTAGTCCCAATTCCTACGTTACCATTATTTAATATCTTTAAAACCTGAGAATTGCTACCGTTTTGAAAAGTGTAAGTCATTTCATTGCTACTTGAATTAGCAATTTGAAATCCATTAGTAGCTCCGCTAACTGCTCCAAAAAAACTGTTACCCATACTACCACTAGTGTGGTCTATACTTACCCCTCCTAAGTCATTTGTTCTAAATCTTCTTACGTTATTGTGGTAAAGTTCTACAGCTCCATCTTTATAGAAATGAGCCATTGGCGTTGCACCGCTGCCATCAGATATAATACTCACTCCTTCACCGTTTGAATCTATCCATAATCTACCAGTACCAACGTCTCTAACATAACTATTAGACCCGTCGTGGTATATTTGCATGTCACCGCTTGCTCCGTAAAGGGATCTTACGTTATCTCCATGAGTGGTGTTGCCAGTCATTGTACCCCCAGAAAGTGGTAGGTAAGGGCCGCCTATAACAGTAGAAGCCGTTGCCCAAGCAATACCCGCCGATGTTGAAATCAAGACCTGATTAGCAGTACCCTGATTACCACTTAAATCCTCAAGCCATTTAGTTTTATATGTTTTTCCGTATCCCATTGTTTTGCTTTGATATTATATTTACATGCTTTGCCAAGTGTTGGAAACTATTGTCACCCACGCATAAGTACTCACTCCTGTCTGCATACACATTTCACATAGCGATTCATAGTCAGAACCAGATTGTGTTGTTTTGTATCTAAATGTACCCACCTTAGATGCCGAAGCAGCCGCGGTATCATCTCCAATCTTTATACTACCTGCTATAGAAACAACCGTCCCACTCTCCTGCATTATACTATTCGTTATAGTATCTGTATCACTCCACTTAGGTATAAACCCCGCTGTACCAGATCCGTCTACATTACCTGTAAACCGCGCATCGACATAAGCCTTAGTAGCAGCATCTTGAGCTCCCGTAGGATCCGCAACACCCGTTATCTGATGCGACTCCATATTTAATTTACCCGTATTCTCTATAGTAAGGTACTTATCAAAAGAACTGCCATCCCAACCATAAAAAGTAAACTTACCTTTTGCACTACCATTTCTTACATAGAAATAACCGTTCCCTTCCTCCATAGTCATAGCCATAAGGACATTAGAAGCATCCTTATCTACCCCAGGTGTTAACTCCTCCACCACAAGAGCTACCCCCGGTGGGTTCGAAGCAGTACCATCCTTCAAAGTAGTTAAATGCAATCTTGTATTGCTTCTACCTCCATTTTTACCAAAACCTAATAATGTAGCATCATCAGTTCTAATACTCCCACTACTAATCTGGAAAAAATTACTATCCGTCAAATTACCATTACTAGTCCACATAGGTAAATACAAAGGCGTACCAGAACCAACCCCAAAATCAATAAGGTCCCCAACAGTAACCGTCTTGGTAGGATTACCAACAGTTCCCATGTCTGAAATTAACAACAAATCGTGTATCGATAAAGAAGTTATATTACGGTATGTAGTTATTCTACTCATTTCTTTTTCTTTTTTACCCTTCGCTTGCGCTTAGGTACCTTATATTTCTTTCTACCCTCTTTCTTCGTTCCTTCTCCATCATTAGCTCTATTCCTAGCAACAGTCTCCCATCTTCCATCCTTATGATCCCAATCCTTACCATCTACATTCTTCCCACCCCTCTTAGCTCTACGGCGCTCTCTCTGTGCATGGGCCTTCTTCTTCCGCCTATCCGCCGTCTTAGCATAAGCCAAATCTCTAGCAGCCTTAGCCTTCTTCGCTTTAGGCGATAATTTCTGTTTACAAGCCATCTTTACATTCTATTATATGGTTATATATAATTACACGTTTTTTCCAAAAGCTACAGGTAAAAATCGTTATTACGTAATAAAAGGTATAGGGCTATATGCTTAATTTGAAAAACTTTTTGCTACAGGAAACGCGTTTTGTTTTCCCCAGTCCCCCTTTGATTCCAGGGTTTAGGCGATACCTTTTGCCTTTTGCCTGGCGTTTTACGTAGCGT
>CAACVF010000008.1_pt1 | contig 17963 bp, 25 predicted proteins | sample 2381781 | NCBI WGS metagenome assembly CAACVF01 (sample SAMEA5211967, study PRJEB30684) | marine metagenome | biome: Marine; feature: Epipelagic; material: Water | collected 2015-10-15 | depth 60 m | reverse complement strand
TTACCATGCCACACATCCGCCACCTCCGCAAAAGTTCTGAGTTCACCACTATCCATCCAGTTAATAACTACCTCGAATATAACAGTGGCTCTACCCGGACCATTTACATCTGTAGATGGCCACACTTGGCTAGGTCTACTGCTGACTATGGAACCCAAAACATCCTCAGCAACTCTTCTGAGTCCTGCACACGTTGGATTTCCATCGAACAGCTCGCGATCCTCGAACTTTTCCATTATGTAGTCATTCCATTCCTTTGAGCCGTAAGCGGGCATTGTCATGTCCATTTGCTGCTCTTCCTGTTGTTCCTCATCTGTATCAACAGTCATTTCGTCGAACAGATCTGTGTCCAAAGTCTTAGTCATTATTTATCTCCACTTCAATAAGTCGTTTATGTTTAGGGGGAAACTTCTTTTCAATCTTTTTAATTTCACCGGAAACTAATTCCCACAACCTACGTTCCACACTCTGTGATATATGCTTACACATGTACTTGACACGCAATACACAAAAACCTTTCCTAATTAAGAGACCATTTTTGATGGAGTCAAATTTAATAGTCTCTTTAAGTTTACTCTCCCCAAACAAGGGGATAAAGTGTTGTGGTCCGTCTATCTCTATTATAGTATTTAGCTCTGGCAAAAACAAATCAATTTCAAAATTTCCCTCAATTAAATCCTTTTTATGTAGCTCTACATCGTACCCTTCCTCCATCAATCTTTCTTTTAGTGATTTTTCCGCCTTAGACCCTTCTACTGCTGCAAGCCTAAGTGCGCGACCAGCACTCTCCTGCATGGATCTCTTCTTTTCTGGTGAAATCTCATCCCATCTTTTCTTAGCTTCTTCAGATATTTTTTCCTTTTGCTCATCGGACATTTCCCGCCACCTTTTTTCTGTTCCGATGCTTATCTTCAGCTTCTCTTCGTCGGTTCTTTTTTTACCTTTCGTTGGATGCTTAGTTCGTCCAGACTTAATGGCAAGTGACTGAGCCTCTGCTTTTCCACGAAGCTGGTGCCCGTTCTTCTTGAGTATTCTTTCTATCTTCTTGGGATATGTCCCCAGCTCCTTTGCGATAGAATATGTACTGTGGTTGTCTTTATACTGTTTTATCACATACGCTTCGTTTATTGCACTCATTTTTTAACTCCAAATCTCGTAATTAGATATATCTTTGTATTTCCATGATCCTCCCGAATCATCATTGTTTTCTTTTGTCCTGTCAAATAGCTCTATGCCACGAGCAGCTTGCTCAGGAGGCATATACATGTTCCATCCCACTATCGTTGGTTCTGGCATTTCGTCATGTGGAACTCGTCTGTTCCTACCCTCATACTCAGCCAGCTTAAACCAATCAACCGCTTCTGGGTCGTCTGTCAATATCATCCCACCCTTCGCTATTGGTAATATTTTTCTGATATGAAAAGATAGACACTGGTAAGTGCCTTGAATGTACATACCTTTGGTAAATCTGGTGGCGCTGTCCACAATCGGATAAGGGTCGAGTCGATATAAGCCTGACCATTCAAAATCAACAAACTCCACCTCACAACCGGCATGTATAACGCTTTGAGGAACAGAAAGGTATGTTTTTTTTGGAACCTTAACCTTGCCACTTGCGTTGAGATACTTGAGGCAAAGAAAAAGACTATTGGTACAACTGTCTGTTGCGACGGCATATTTACTGCCCGCATACTTGGCAACCTTGTCTTCAAATGCTTCGACAATATCCCAAGGGTCACTGATAATGTAACCCTCTTTTTCTAGAGACGAAACGGCTTGTTCTAGTGAGCTATACATGTAGATCCTTTGCACTCATATAAATTGTAGTAGTGACCAAGTACAAATTTTGTGCCTGCTGTAGCGGAACTTTTGGCACTTGATTCATCGTACTTATCATATGGCAAAACTCTAAAGTCCATACTAACCCTTGTTTTACCTGTTTTGTTCTCTTTGTTTCCGTGGGCGCACTTGTTTCCATAGAATATAGTATACTCTCCCACCTCCATTTCTACCGGCTTAAAGTCGCCTAAGCCGGGAACAGACTCCAACCACATTGCATTTGAGTCCCACATTTTAGTGAGGGCAACCTGAAAATTAATCTCCCAGTCTGGGTGATTGTGGTTTTCGTCCGAGTCGTGGTGCCATTTATGCACAGCTTGATCGTTGGGAATATGCACTCTAAAACTAGGGAACGCCTGATACATAAAAGACTTGTTAAACTTTGGGGCTATGATTGTTCTGATAAATGCTTCATATACCGCCTTTATACTTGCACCTTTGTCAGAGTTTAATGCTCCGTAGAAAACGGAATGAAAGTCTGTTCTGGTCTCATTGTCAAAGTTCAATCTGTCTGCTGGCATTAAGTCGCTTCTAAGCTCATGCAGGTTTTCTAGCTCTCCCTGTGGGATATTAAAGATCTTTTCAACTTCGCCACAGAAGTTATAAAATTTACTATTGTAAGTATGCTTTACACTCATTACCTTTTCCTTGATAACATATGGCCTTCAATCCACGTTGGATCAAAATTTTTCATGTCGTACTGGTCTTGGATGTCTTTAAAGTGAATATTCTCAAATCCCAGACTCTCCATAAACTCCTCTGATTCAAATCTTGCAGAGTTAAGGTTGTTTCTTCCTAAAAAGTATCCTCCCTTAATAATATTTCTGGCTGCCCACTTTTGCCCATAAATTTTTAGCTCCGGAGTTTTGGGAAAGCTTCCTAAGTCGTTGTGGCAGAAGGCGATTGGAATGTCATCCCCTTCTGTTAGCTCCATGCAGTCTTTTACAACCACTCGCGGATGGTTGGTTGGATTATGAATATCGTATCCTATACATCTATCGTGTCCGAAATGCTGGCATAGTAATTCAAAGGCGACACACATATTACTTCCCATAAGGACTATGTACCCTTCTTCGGGGATGTCTCCAAGTTCCAGAATTACTTTTTTAAATATTTGATACCCATAGTATTCTTCTCCGTAATTGTCCATGTCGGAGTGTTCTTCTGGATTATCATACCAGTATTCTTTAGTGTAGAATTGTTTTTCTGACATTTATATCTCTTCTATATCTTGTAGGTTTACTATCTTCCAGTCGTTTTCATATTGCTTTACGTAACTGTACCTGTCTTCATCGTCCACAAACAAAGCCACGCCGGGACTCTCTATGCTCCATTCGTGCCCATGATGTCCGCCTTCTGGGACGGGGACGAATATCTCGGAAGCCTCTGATAAAAAAGCCGCGAACCAAGAGAAAGTGCTTTGTGACATTATTATTTTATTAAAAGATTTAATAGCATTAAAGTCCTCAATGGTGTCTCCGCCCACGAGCTTTGGCCTATACTCTTTTAGTGTCTCCATGTACCTTTGAAACATCTCGTGATTTAGTGTTTCTGGGTCGGAGCATATATAGAGCTGTTCAAAGTCAATTGAGTCTAAAGCCTTGTGGTAGTACTCCGGTGGCATCACATATGGGTGTTCCGCTAGATCTCCCAGTATACAGTCACCAAGTCTAAGATGTATGATGGCATCGTTTTTGGTCTGCCCTACATCATAGTAATCCGTTCTAAGCCACTGCCTAATTTTTTCTTTATAGGGCTTGTAGTATTCATACCTTTGAAAGAACCCCATTGGACCCAAGATAATATCCATATACTCTAGCTTTGTAATCTCATCCACATTTACAATTTGGTTTGTAAGCTGTGTATAACGATTGTTTTTATGCGACTTTTCTTCATTAACCAGATCCTTTGTGCCCTCAAATCCGGATATGTGATTAGCCACTAAAGCAGTACCCATCTCTTCTGCTAGTATCCTACCCATAGAATATTGCAGCAAGGTATTGCCAAGGCCGCCGCTGTAGTTGACCTTAATCATTGATCTAAAATCCTTATCAACTCTTCCATGTTCCAGTTGTCTAGTATTCCGTCAAGCTGTTTATTGCAGAAGTTGTTAATTACAGTAGCATGAGAATCGCTCCTAGCTATAATTTTTAGCCTCTTGTCAAGGAGTATATTACAGGCAACGGAAAAGTTTACAGGCTGTGTGAGCCAGTCAATATCCCAAAGATACAAATACTTATCTGCTGAAGTATGAGATTTCAGCAACATATCAGCTTCAGGAAGTGTGGTTGCTATTACAGCACCATCATATCCAGATAAGAACGATATGTTCTTACAAGAAAAGTGGGGCCTTGTCACCGGCACCGATGGCCTGCTATAAAAAACAGACATTGAAAAATCTTTGGATGCTGCGGCCCTGTTAAACTCCTTTATTAAGTAAAAGGATTTTTGTGATGGGCCAAGATCGTTTACGACAGCGGCTATCTTATTCATCTTTTGCTGTACTCCTAAAATCTCCCTGAGTGCATAAATAGGGATATGTATGATATACGTTTAGATTGGCTTTGTAAAAGGCGTAGTTTAACTGCCAGTCGATTGAAACGCAGAAGCTTTCCATATATGGCAATATTTTACGCACGCTATTCTTGTTATAAATAATTGACGAGGTTGTATTTGTAGACGGATGTTGTGCTAGTATATACGATCCTCCCACTACACTTATTGGCGTTATTATTCCATGATTAAATGCTCCACCCAAGAATATCACGTCCCAGTTTTCTGGAGCCTGCTCAATTATAGTTTCTATTTTAGTGGAACTAATGAAACGACAATCATCCTCTAAAAATAAAGCAAAGTTCAAATCTTGGTCTACGAACCTCTTGAATCCCTCTAAGTGTTTGAGATTAAGGGATACTGAGGCTAGCGACATTTGCTCATAATTATATTGAACGCTACCCGCAAAGCCGTGTGGCCTTCTGGATATTTCAGACACTTCCTTGTGCAGGTCTTTGTCTTTATTGTATCTATACAAGTCCTGTTCTGTTAGGTCTTCTCTATCAAATTCTGTTATAAATTCAGCATCAGAAATACCCTTCAGCAATAACTGCTGGCTTATAAATTCACGCCTGTCTTTAAGTGGCGTGTAGTGCATTACATATGTTTTATACATAAAAATCTTGCCAGTGTCGAACCATTTCGTGCATCATAGACTCAAAGGTGTATTCAGGTTCCCATCCAAAGGTTTCTTTCGTCTTGGTTGGATCTCCCCTCAAGTACTTTAACTCTTGAGGACGCATGAATCTAGCATCTTGCTCAACGTGGTCATTGTAGTCCATATCTAGATAGCTAAACACAACCTCGCACAGCTCCCTTACCGAATGTGTTCTCCCTGTCGCAACCACAAAGTCATCGGCGGTGTCGTGATTAATTATATCAATCATGGCTCTGGTATAGTCTTTGGAGTGTCCCCAGTCTCTGTACGAGTCCATGTTCCCCAAGAACAGCTTGTCTTTCATCCCTAAAGAAATTTCCACGGCGGTCTTCACAACTTTATTTGTTACAAAGTTAGATCCTCTTCTCGGAGACTCATGATTGAAGAGTATACCGTTGCAAGCATGAAGTCCGTAAGCGTGTCGATAGTGTCTAACCAATGAATAGCCCATAAGCTTGGAGCAGCCGTAAGGACTTACTGGTGTCATTGGTGTGGTTTCTCTTTGGTATTCGTCATCGTCAACGCTATTACCAAACATCTCAGAAGAACTAGCCTGATAGAACTTAGCATCCGGACAGTGGTTTCTATAAACCTCAAGTAGGTTTAGCACACCTTCTGCATTGGTTTTGATGGTAAATGATGGAACGTCTGAGCTAACACGAACGTGACTCATCGCTCCCAAATTAAAGATGTGTGTTGGATTACACTCTTTGACAATACGCTCCAACGAACACCAGTCCATCAAGTCTCCGTAACGAGTCTCTACGCGATCCATAAGGTGGTCTATTCTGGACTCTTGACTTTCTGCTACAGACTGCCGTCTAATAATTCCATGTACTTCGTAATCTTGCTCTAGAAGATGTTCAGCAAGGTAGCTTCCGTCTTGTCCAGAAATGCCGGTAATTAGTGCAACTTTTTTCATCTAAATATCTCCATGTTTCGTAAGTCGGGCCAGTCTTCAATAACCCATTGTCTAGGTGGCGATTTAATTGCTTGGGGTAATTTTTCAATTCCTAAATCTGCTGTTTCGGGGGTCATGTAATAATGATAACCCATATATTTTATATTCTGATCTCTCCAAGGTACAAAGGGTTCACGTCCATCGTGAGCCATCATTCTAAGATCTCTTGCGGCATGTTCATCGTCCGTAAGTATCATTCCCCCCCGACCTAAGCTCAGATGCTTTTGAAACTGAAAACTTAGGCACATAAGGCTTTCTGGTATGTAACTATTCTCTTTCCATAAAACCGCCGCATCATATACCTTTGTCCCAAAAAGCGGACTACTTCCAACCTCATAGTAATCTTTCCATTCTTCATCTTTCCAGATTAGGGGAAGCGATAGCTTTCTGGCAAGAAACGGTATGGATGGATATGTTCTGTGCGGAGACTCTACGGCGTTAGCCTTGACATATCTTAGACACAGTTCGACTCCGTGAGTACAGCAGTCTACAGCGACTGCATAAGGAGCCCCAAAAAACTTAGCTATTTTCTTTTCAAATACTTTTACACTGGGCACCATCATTTCACACCTTCCACGTTTAAGCTGATTAGGATTCCTTTTTCTTTATCCATGTGTGGTATATATGCCTGAGAGTGATCATCAAATTCAGAGTGCTCAGTTTGTCTCCAGTTGTATCTCTCAACACTCTCGATTCCCACAGACTTCAGCAGATCAGAAAGACTGCTAAAATCATATGTTGTCTTATGATAAATAGTCTGATTGCCCATTTGCATTTTGCCGTAAAGTGGCCCAAGAAAACTGTCAAGCGAGTGTTGGTTGATGGTGTTTCTAGTCATTACATACATGATAGCCATAGACTCGAAGTCCGGCACAGCTATTCTGAGTGTTCCGCCCTTTTTTAAGACCCTTACCCATTCTTGCAGGACTGGAATAGCTTCCTGTCTATCGAAGTACTCTAGTACGTGGGACGCATAAATTAGATCTACCGATTCGTCTTCATACGGAAGTTTTGTAATATCATTATGCTCTAGATGGTCATAGTCTCCACCATCAATATGAACCCAGTCATCACCAAAATCTCTCCATCCACATCCTAAGTGAAGCTTCATATCTGTTTCCATTCTTGAATAGGGTCGTGAAGTTTATCTTTTAAAACGTCTATCTGCTCGTCTGTTAAAACTTTTTTATAACCAAACGGTTCCGGCGTCATTATATGATTACCGTGTATTTTTGTCTTGTTGTCAACGCAGTCAAAGTTCTTTAATTTTGCCTGTATTTTTTTAGAGTTTTCTATCCCACACTCCTGTACTATACCGTCCCTTTTGGGTTTGTCAATTTTTATACCAAAAAAGGTTTCAAAATTATCAAAAACGTAATCATAGTTGTTCCAAAATTTTTCGTATTTAAGCTTGAGCTTGTTGCCCCTGTGCTTTTTTAAATCTTTGAAATAATAATCATATTGCAATTCTAGGTTTGTCAGGTAATTGCTAATCCATTTGTCTCCCAAAGTACCTTTCTCGTAGACTTCTCCTGAGCCGTCTACTCTAATAAGTGAAAGAAGAACATCTAACGGGTGTCTGCAAGATATGACAAGCGTATCTTCGTGACAGTATTGCTTAAACGGAGGATGTTGTGAAGGTTGTTCGAGATCTGGAAAAACACTATATAGGATTCTACGAATAAGCGTAGAGCCGGTTCGCGGCATACTGTACTGCAACACATTACGCATTAAAAACAACCTTATCCGCATCCTTGCCAAAATACGGCCCAGTCTTAAACTCATATACCACAGTCCCGTCCTCTAGGCACTCATACTTGTGGCCGCCCCAAAAGCTTATCGTACAACCGCCAGCCGAGACGATTGCCGGTTCATCCATTTGGTTTTTGTTCTCATCATAATATGTAATCTTTATCTTTCCCTTGAGTACAACCCACGCCTCTTGAGTTGTGTCGGTCGTCCTTTCGCAAGGAATATGCACATGTGGATCAAACTTCTTTCCATCGTCCATATTTATAATGGCGCACTGCAAGTATTCTCCTGCGTCAGTGGCGTCGAATCTTCCCTCTGGATATTCGTCTACATTAAAGTAGCAATGATAGAGCTTGTCGCCCTTATGTATTTTGTGCATTTAGTATCTCCTTATATAGTGTTATATCCTCTTTATAGAGGTTTGCCACTATATTTTTGCTTTCTTCTGTATAATATTCTTCAAAATGTTCATGTTTACTTTTGTTGATTACCGGCACTTCAATAAGCTCTTGGCCGTGTATCATGGAGTATAGTTTTCTAGTCTCATTCTCTAGATTTTCAAACAAGCCAATGTGGTCAAAGTTTTCCTTATTGCCTATTCTACGCATCATGGGCATCACATGCTGTTGTTCTAAATAGTGTTCCGGGTTTTCGCTTGCCAGCCTAACCCAGTCCGAAAAAGTATTTTGCGTTATACCATATTTCATGGCGTCGTTAGCGTCTCCAGACCAGCAGCCACCAGATTTAAGATAGCAAAAGCAACTAACAAGCCTGTCAAACGGATTTCTTATCACCGTAAACGAGTATCCTTCTGGCTTAGACTCTACAAAACCGTGTCCAGAGGTTAGTCCGATACCACTAAAAAGATGTTCCCACATTTTACCGCCGGTCTTTGGTATGTGCAGGAAAAAGTAGTTGTTGCCATTGTGAGAAAACTCTCCAGCCATTATTGTACCCTTATGCAAAATTGTGATCCGCGTAAATCTATCTCCGCCTCTAATCCTGTTTGCTCTGTGAATTCCTGTACGGCCCTCTCTGGGCCACCGTTAGAGTATGGGTCACTGTCGTTGCTACCATAATCGTCGCCACAAAGAAATCCTCCTGACTTTATAAATGGTAGATAGTGATATAAATCCTCCAGAACATTTTCGTAGCTGTGATTTCCGTCTATATATACCCAGTCAAAGTATTTTTCTGGAAAGTTTGTCTTCACGGAAAACTCCCTGTGTATCTCTACCGTTTCGTTTTCAGCAAACTTATCGACAACATCGTTATATATCTCGTCCATTTCGTCCTGACCGCAACAATAGATTCTTAATTCGCTTGGATCGTCTACTGGAAAATCTTGATGGAGCCAAGGGTCTATAAGGTGTAGCTTTGAAGGCTGTCGATTCAGTATGTGCTCTGAAAATTCACCCTTCCATACACCAACCTCAGCACAAACATCTCCCGGCTTTACTCTGTGTAGCGTTCTCATTATAATCCTATCCTCTCAAAAAACTCTGACAACGCTTTAGGCGTTGCGTGATGTGGTATTTTATGGTTTTCAAATACTGGCTCTCGTAGATACGTTAATAGTTTTGAGTCGTCGCCTAAGACTTCTCGCACATGGTTGATAGCCTCTTCATCTGAACCAAAGTCGTTTATGTCAATAAATGCTTTCTTATTAAAGTCTTCTCCAACGTTTTTTGGGCCCCAGTATATTGGCAGGCATCCAGCGTAGAAGGCGTGTAATATTTTTTCACAGACGTAACCATCCCTATCGTCGTTTTCAAAGCAAAGATTAGACTTGTATTTTGAGATGAACTCTATTTTTTCCAGATAGTCGCTGTTTCCGGGTTTTTTGACCATCTCGGTTGTATTCCTAAGAAAGTCTCCACCGTGTGCAACCGGTAGTCTCTGCGAAATTATAGGATAGAACTCGGCTCGTTTACCAAGCGTTCCAGAGGCCACTGAGCAGCACCATCTATCTCGGTGTGTTATTTCTCTCCAGTAAAGTTTTTCAGGAGAAATGTAGTACGTCGGCCCGCGAGTTATGTCGTGAACGGTGGCATCACTCCAGTTAATCTGTGTTGACCAAAATGGAATCCTGTAGTTCCTGTTATCATCAAAGTTGCAGCTATTGAAAGAGTAATCACAGTTGTCGTAATTAGGCTCCCCAATTCTATTCATGGATTCTATAAACCAAGATATGGTTATGGCATTATTATCCTTGTGTGACCTTGGGCCTTGACAGACTATTACATCTGCTCCATCGTTAACAATCTCTACATGATGTCTTAGTTTAAGGGCAACCGTCACAATGTTGTCATGGATTGGGAAGCCTCCCCAGAAATTTTCAAACTTGATTCTCATTAATAGTATCCTATGGCGTTTAGCTCTTTTGTTATATAGTTCCCAACAGACTTAGGAGAACACTTTTCTTGCCACCATTTTTTGCTTAACTCGTGGTGACGCCTAAGAAGGTCTTGGTTGTTTAATACAGAGGGAAGCACGTCAGGGAGACTTAGCCAGTTATCTATTGTTATGTGTGGGGCATTTTTGTAAAACCAAAAATCTGGTTTTGATTCACTAATTATCACACATCCAGCCCTAGCCGCCTCAAAATATCTAAAAGTCTCACTGCTTGTATAACCATTTGGGCATAGTGCGACCTTGCTGTTATACATTACCCTAGCGTACTCTGGGATACTTAAACCCTTTGCCCAACCCTTATAAAATAGCACAAACTTCTGGTGCTCATCGGCAACCAAGCGATCTAGTGAAAACTTCAAAGCGTGTCTGGTAGCGTCACACGGAGGTTCTGGTAGTGTACCACTAAAGGTGTACATGTATTCCCTGTCGTCAAAATCTACGGGAGGGTGCTCAAAGCCTTGGAGATATCCAAGCGGTAACGCCTTTACCTTTGGGTGTTGCTGTTCTGGCAAATAGTTTCTAAAGGTTAGAAGCACATTTGGGTGATTTGTAAACTTTTCGTGATACTTGTGATGTTCGTCTGATGTGACAAATAGTATGCATTTATTTTTAGTCTTTGGAATATCTTGATCCCACTTCATAAAAACAATATCTAGATCATCTCTTACGTTAATGTGTTGGGCTATGAGGTTGAAGTAGTCATATTCCCATTTTCCGTCCAGTAGTTCTGTTATCGTTTTCATTTTACCCTCTTGTACAAAGCTAGACCCACAGAATTTTCCACCTCTTCATTTGGCCACTCTCCCATTTTACCAGAAAGGCACTCCACTTCTTTCCAGCTTTCACTGTTTTCAAGATATGGTCTTAACGCCACATTCTTAACAGAGAACCCACCTTCTATTCTTTCTTCTACTTCCCAGTCGTGAGATGCGAACATGGTTCCTACGGGGACAACTTCTTCAAGCATCTTAAAATCTTCTAGGTTTAGTTCTGGGTGTTCTGGGCCGTCAAAGAATATAAAGTCTGGAACTACGCCATCACCCAACAATACACTTAAAAATTTTGTAGAGTATTCACACTCCACGCTTACAAAATCCTTATAGTCGGGATGCGTTGAAAAATACGCTTTAGATTTTTTAATCTCCGCAGGATCTGCATCGCAAGTGTAAAATTTTGTATCAGCGCATACGCCATCATCTTTTAATGTCTTTAGGGCGTGTGCTATTTGGATAGTGGAGCCGCCTCCTTCACCGCCACCGACCTCAAACACAATAGACGGTCTCTTTTCATAAACCCACTCATACAGTTTATCTCTTTCAAAAAAGTGCATCTGACCACTTAGGTCTTCTAGCTCTGGATGATTATACTTGTTAGACACTTGCAAACTCCTTTAAATTTTTGCTGTGGATGTGTAGGTTGAATATCTTTACTCCGTTAACGGATGGTTCGCCATTAAACTCCACATTTAAATCACCACTATTAATAAGCTCTCCAATAAAGTGCTCAGGGTCTGTGAAGCCGTTTGAATGTCCATTATTTGTACCGCCAAGGAACTGACCATAAGATCCGGGGTCAAAAACCATTTCGCTGCTCTGTGTTGGAAGTATAGGGAAACCAGCCACAAGCCATTCTCTAAACGCCATATGTAAAAGAGACATCTCACTAACATGGTCGCGAAGGTGTTGTGATAATCTTTGTTCTCCGTGTGTAGACATCAAGGTGTTGAAATACTTGCATACTTTATGTAGGTGTTGGGGAGCCGGTATGTGAGTAAACGCAAAGGTGGATTTATTGCGAGACATCGGTAGCATCATAGCAATTTCCCCAGAAACAGGAACAGTTGACAAGTCACCATAAATAAGAACATCGTTTTCAAAATGAAAAACGTTCTTGAGACCGTTTTGAGAAATGTACGCCTCTAGGTAATATATTCTTTCTGCTGTGCGATGCCAAAAAAGTTCTGGGCTCGGATAGGTTGTTTGCGGTGTGCCATGCCTCTTGAACCAGCAACACTCATTAAATTCTCTCAACAACTCCCCATCTATAGACCCCTGTGGAACCCATTTTATATCTAGCTCATCAAATATCTCCTGATTGTCCGCAGATATAAACCTGATGTCGGCATCTGGGTTTGTGTGTCGGGCCTGACGTAGAGATATATTTGTATACTCTGGAATTGGGCCACCATCAGATATAAATGTGTTTACTATCATTGTTAAGTCCAGCTATGTATTGCGAATAGGTCTATGTTCTCGTTTTTATTTTTATTAATAAGTTCTTGTATTTCTTCCGCTCGCCACGGATTATTAGCGTACTTGCCATTAAGCTGGTTATTTGTTTTTTTCTTTTTGTATTTGTTTGGGTAATGTTTCGTAACATAATTTCCATAAAGTTCAAATTCAGATAACAAGAAATTATCATTTAATTTTTCATTGCATATTTTTAGTAGCTCCTGCTTATCTGGAACTATTTCTCTACATATACTCTTATCAAACATCATAAAGTCATTGATAAATGTGTGGTCTGTCTGCTTGTCTAAACCATAGACATCTTTCATGAAGTTGAAATACGGACTATGTTCTTGTTCGTTTGAGCTAATAAAAAACTTTAAGTTGTTTAAGTCGTCAAACAGGTAAAATGTTCTATTAAATATTAGGTCTGAGTCTACGCATAGATATAGATCATTCTTGGTAAAGTCTTGACAGAGCTTGATAAACTGCTGATAAATCCAATTAGGTCTATATCTTATGTCGTTTATGTCTATGTCAATAGCATCTTCATCTAGTATTGAAATGGGTTTGTTTTTATGTGAAATCTCAACCCTGTTAGGGGCAACTATATATATGTTGTCTGGAGCGGGCTCTAAGTACCTTAAGCAGGAATCTAGGCAAAAGCCAAGCTTTACATAATCTTTTGGGTGGCATGGAATAATCAGGTCATATTTCATTGTTGATCCTCTTACTCCAGTATGAAGCTTTTAGTATATCAGAATCAAACAAAGATAGATCAACTGTTTTTTGTGCATTCAGTAAAAGATCCTCTGTTACATCCGACCAATTTCCCACAAAAAGAATTGGAAGTGATTTTGGAAACTTGTGGGCGATATATGGTTTGCATATAGGAATGCACCCCATGTATAAAGCCTCCCAAACACGATGGGTGTCGATACCATTTCCCCTTGGGCACAAACAGAAGGTATATTTTAATAAGTTGCTACAAAACAGCCGGTGTTGACCCTCGTGTCCATTGCTTCCGGTGTATATGTCACAAACGTCTCGATTAATAGTGTTTAAGGCGACAGCCCTTTCTGGGTGAGTGCCGGGATTAAACTGAGCAAACGCTTTGGTAATACGTGGCGGTTGACCAACGTGAGCCGACTCGCGATACGTGTCGAGCATTACCCTTTGTTTATACGGAAACCAGTGTTCATTTTCTAGACCAATCGGGAGCGAATAAACAAAGTGTACGAAAGTCTCTCTGTTTTGAGCAAACCACCTATAAAGATTGGGGGGCGAATCGTGCGAGCTAACGGGTAGGTCGCTATTATGAGTGACGAGGGTAAATTGTTTATCTGGGTTGTCTCGGATAATTTCCATTGCCAACGACACGTTTTCTGTTTTAGCATAGATACTAACATACTTTTTATCGGGAACCTCAAGCTGCTCCAAGTAGGGTAGTTTTTCCTCGCTCCCCACTCTCATGTCGCATATATAGGGAAAGTGTTCTCCCCTTATAAACTCTCTTGAATCTATCATTCCAACCCCTTTAGTATGTCTATCTCTTGGTGCGGGCAAACAATATCAGTAAAGTCTATGTTGTCAACATTCAGTCTCTTGCCAGACAAATATAGCTCGTTTAATGCGGAAGCTGAGTAATCAAAGTGGTCGCCGGATCTATTCTCTGCGTATGATTGAACTCTGTTGTTGGGGCTATTGACGACACAGCTTTTCTCCAGAGCGAACATAGGGGCCGGTAAATCGAAATAGTATCTTTGTAGCTTAGACTCAAACTCATTAGGTGTTTGGCTCCAGCACGATTTTTCTCTGGGTACACCCCTGTATGAATGAAGTTTATTTAGAAATTCAAGTTCTAAGCAGAATTCTAACATTGTCTCTCTTTTAAATATGTGACCGTCTACCGAGAGAGGGTATGCCCAGTATCCGCATGTTGGTATGCTTGTTCTGTTCCACACTATAAATGGCGGGTCACTAAAAACCTCTTGAGGAATGCTGTCATTTCTAAACACTCCGTCACCGTAGTCCCTTTGTGTTGTGTTTGTCCCTATTCTAAGACTAATGCACGACCCTTGAGCATCGAAAGCATATTTTACTTCCTGCTTACTCATGTTTACTTTACGATAAACAATGTTGTCATCAGTAAAGAAACAAACACAGTCAGACGTTGATCCGCTAATAATTGCTAGTATATCTACAAACAGGGAGTGTGACTGCTCATAAAAAGAAACGTGAGGGTGTTCTATCTTTAGCTTTTCATAAGATTCTTTATACTGCATCTCTGACGTTTTGTATATAACTATTACGTCGCTACAAAGATCAAAGTTTCTAGCAACCGTCTTTAGTGTTAAGTCAAGCTGTAAGGCTCTATCTTTACTGAATATTATTGAAGTAATCAACAAATTTTCCTTCGTTTTTGTAGAACCAGCTTACTGTTTCCTTTAACCCTTTATACAGTTCGGTCTTGGCCTCAAATCCAAGCACCTTGTATGCTCTACTTGTGTCTAAGCATCTTCTGGGCTGTCCGTCTGGATATTTGGGATTAAACGCTACACCGCCCTCGTAACCCATAATATCGGCTAGAGTTTCTGCAAGTTTTTTGATTGTTATCTCGCTGCATGTTCCAATGTTTATTGGATATGGCGTAGTGTCTCTTTCCAAGCTCTGTGAAATGGCCGACGCACAATCATCTACATAGAGGAACTCTCGGCTAGCCGATCCGGTTCCCCATAACTCTACGGTTGATTCACCATTCTTAATAGCCTTTGCAAACTTTAATATTAGTGCTGGAATGACATGACTTTTTGCTGGATCAAAGTTGTCATTCGGCCCATACATATTCACTGGTATTAAGTTGGTACAGTTAAAACCGTATTGTTTATTATACGCTATAAGCAATTCCATTAATGTCTTTTTGGCAATTCCATAGGGAGCATTAGTTTCTTCAGGGTAACCATTCCAGATATCGTCTTCCTTAAAGGGGACGGGCGTAAATTTTGGATAGGCACAAACGGTTCCAACCATAACAAACTTTTTAAGCTTACCATATTTTCTGCACGACTCAATCAAGTTCATACCCATCGAAAGGTTGTCGTACATATAAAGGCCGGGATTTTCTCGGTTTGCTCCTATTCCTCCGCACGTTGCCGCTAAATGAATAACAACGTCTGGGTTAAATTCACTCAATGCGTAATCTACATACTTTTGTTTTGTCAGATCCCATTCGGCCTTTCCCGATAAAGGAATAAGTTTATAATCCTTATTCTTTTTAATCTGACGGCACACCGACTTTCCAAGAAATCCGTTTGCCCCTGTTACCATTATCTTTTCTTTTTTCATTTAAGATTCCTTGCCGTCTCAATAACTTGTTTAGATAAGTCTTTAAATCCACACTCTGACAATATTGTGGAACATCGGTGAAAGCCTGTGTGGTTATCCTTAACGTATTCTCTTCCCCTTTTAGCTATGGCTACCCTTTCTTCTGGAGCATCTAGGTAGTGATTTATTTTATTTTCAAAGTCTTCGGGTGAGTCTGCAATCACAATACCATCGCCAAACATCTTGTACGCATCAACATTGTCGGAGATACAAAAGCCGCCTGAATATAAAATCTTAAATATTCTTTCGTTCACATCTATTCCAAACTCGTGTGCGTGCGGCTCGCTTAGATTTGGGCATATCTTAGCAGAAACAAAAAGATTTTTAACATCTGCATCGTTTATTACCCCGCAATACTGGTTTACTTTCCAAGGCTGATTTCCAAATATTTTAACCCTATACTTATGCATTGGATGCAGTAGTGGAAACAGATACTTGTCTATAATCAGACCCTTGTGTGGCCAATACCCGCCAACAAATCCGATGTCACATTTTAACTTGTCATCAACTTCGGCCCCGCCATACATAATTGTATCGGCACACATCATTAAAGACACAGGTTTAATACCTATCGACTCGTAGTGGTTGTGAGTTCTGGACACATCCTGTTGACTGTAGTGTATGTGAACGAAGTCAGGCTTGCCTGTTTCTCTTTTGAGAGTTTCTAGGGCTCGCTTTTCTTTTTCGGAGCAAAACAGTATGTTGTATTTTTTCTTATCGACGGTCTGTTCGTGGTCTCCCCAGTCACCGGCACGCAAACCCACCTTCAAGTGTGGTCTTTCCTTGATGCACTTTATCGTCGCCTCGTCAAGATTATAGGATTGCCCCATGAAAACATCTGGTTCAAACATGTCGAACGCATCAAACGGCGATACGGATTTGTAATCCCAAAGCTCCGCCTGTATACCACAAGCGTTGAAGGCGTGTTTCCAAGCCGCCCTTTGAAAAAAGTGGGCGTGGGTTCCATCACTAGCAATCATTACTTTCATAAATTTAAGTCCTTTATCCGGTCTATTTCTAGTATAGACATATTGGGCGGCTCATAACATTTAAAGCTGGCACCCATAGATATCATCTTGTTTAGGATTTCAAATGACAACATTTTTTTGTGCGTCTCGTCAAACTTGTTAAATATATTCTTTAGTATCTTTAGTTCTTTTCCTGTCACATATGCAATCTGGCACCACTTGGTTGTGAGCCCATATGAGAAGATTGAAGCCGTTCCGTTACAAACAGTGAGCCCAACTTCTTTATCGGAAATCATATTCTTGTTATCAATTATAACAAACGATTTTGAATAGTCAACATTTTTTAGGGTGGAAACATTGAAATATAAGTCCCCATGCATAAACAAGAAGTTTCCCCTTAAGCTGTTGTTAAATGCGAGCCTGATACTCTCCGAGGTATTTGTAGTACTGTGAACTTGGTTCTCTACAAGTCTGATTTCTCCTCTCATTTTTTTTATAACCTTTTCAGCCTTGCATCCCACCACTCCAATTATCTCGGGGTTTTCAAACGAGTTTCTTATCATAGAAACCTGATGTTCTATTAATGTTTTATCTCGTATTTTTATAAGGCTTCTTGGTTCGTGAGACTTAATTCTTGAGCCTACGCCAGCACCCAATATAGCAACTGCCGTATCCGACATGTTATTATAGGACTTGTGTTTACTGTTTGTTATTTTTGTGGTAAATCTTCCGCTCATTACCTGCTACCTAAAATCTGAACTTGTTTTTGAAATATTTCTCCGGTCATTTTTAATGATTGGTTATTGCCATGCTCATTTGCTTTGGCTAAACATTCTGCTACATGCGTAATCATACATATTTTTGACAATCTTATCCAAAGATCGTAATCTTCTGTACACCCTATAAATCCTTCACTGGCTGGGCCATGTAGCCTACTGTCAAAGAACTCACCGTTTTCAAGTCTGACCGCCTCTAGATATTGCTTTTTAATTAGTGAATTACTGTGAACTATACATCTTTGCAGCAGAACCTGTCTGTCATAAGATGGCTTTAACTCCTGCTTTGAGTATACTGGTGTCTCTATGTCGTAGTCAGCGTAAGCGACTCCCACCTCTGGGTGCTCAACCAGTTTGGCAACAAGCTTCTCAACTTTTTCAGGATAATACTCATCATCAGAGTCTAGTATTCCAAAGATGTCAGCCCAT
>CAACVF010000092.1_pt1 | contig 17996 bp, 36 predicted proteins | sample 2381781 | NCBI WGS metagenome assembly CAACVF01 (sample SAMEA5211967, study PRJEB30684) | marine metagenome | biome: Marine; feature: Epipelagic; material: Water | collected 2015-10-15 | depth 60 m | reverse complement strand
AAACAATTCAGCTACATCGCCAGAGGGCGTAGTTAACGCTAGTTTAATATCAATAACTAGTAGCGGTTCAATTACGTCTTATGGGACTTCAGTAGGCAACAATTCTGTTACGTTTTCAATTTTTGCTAAGCAAGGTACTACAAGCAGATTTAGGATGCGTGAGGCGTTTTATTATGGAACGCAAGTAATTTTTGATTTATCTAATGGTACAATAATTAGCGGTAGCGGAAACATTGAAAACTACGGGAACGGATGGTATCGTTGTTCTATGACTCAAACGTATACTGCAGGTCAGGGAAATTTGACTTTAACAATGGATAGCGACACAAATCCCGCAATGGATGTTTATTTATGGGGTACGCAATTTGAAGTAGGAAGCTATCAATCAAGTTACATACCCTCGTATGGTGCAACGGTTACGCGAGTGGCGGATAATTGTCAGAAAGTCGGTTTAACTAGTTTAATAGGACAATCTGAAGGTACTTTATTTTTAGATTTTGTACCTAATAATAACACAGATTTACAAATTGTATACCAAATTCGAACCACTGGCGGCGGAACTATTGGTCAAATAGATATTAGAATAGGAAGTGGTAATTTAACAGCATTGGGTAACGATAATGGTTCAACACAATTTAGCATCTCTGTCGGTTCTGTGGTTGTAGGTACTAGATACAAGTGTGCTGTAAGATATAAAACTAATGACGTTGCCTTTTACGTTAATGGTTCATTAGCTGGCACAGATACTAGCGCAACTTTTACGGTTTCCTCTAAAGATCAATTCACATTTAGTGAAAACGCTGGATCATTAATTCCTCAATGTGAAGTAAACAAGGCTTTATTATTTCAAACTGGTTTAACAAATACGCAATTAGCAGAATTAACAACTTAAATTATGAAATTCAGAAAATACGAGTTTACTACTACCCAATGGAATACGGCAAAAGCCAAAATCCAAACCCAAGACGAAGAAGGAAACGATATATGGGACTCTTCAAAAGTTACTTCCGTTTTTGTTATAGGAAAGATATGCGAAGAGGTTAACGAAGAAGGCGAATGTATAAAGCAAGCCTCTAAAATATCCGTTGATATTCTTTGGGCCAATGAGCCATTAACTACGAGCTTTGCAAGTTACATCGTCTGGCCCGTTCCATCGGGAATACATACGTTCGGGGGTTGGGAACAGCAATACGCAAAAGACTATTGTGAAGCGAATCCAGAAGCAGAATTTTGTAACCCTGTACCATCTGAGTTATGAGCATAATTGATATATTTAAAGACGATAACGACTACAACGAAAAGACAATCGTTGGAAGCCTTAGCTTATTGGTTATGATTGTTTTTGCTGTTGTCGATATTGTTACAGGTATTCTTGGATCAGATTTGGTAATTAACGAAACGATTTACAACTCCTTCGTATTGGTTACAATCGGGAGCTTTGGAATCGCATCTTTAGAGAAGTTCGCTCCCTCGAAGAAGTAATGCCAATACCAACCAAGAAACCAAACGAAAGTAAAAAGGGTTTCATACAGCGTTGTATGCTAGATCCTATAATGATTAAAGAATTTAAAAATTTAGACCAGAGGTCGGCTATATGTTATAAACAACTTGAGAAATAATGTACGAAGATTTTGCAAAAGCATCAGATAAAGAGATAAGTGAGAACACAGTATTTGGTATGAGCATTAAATCGCTCGGGGCCATTATTGTTGGGGTAAGTTTTTTCATAGGTCTTTATTATAATTTGATGGGTGATATAGACGAAGCTAAGAGGCTTCCACCTCCTGAAGTCACTAAGGCAGATCACTTAGTCTTAAAGGAAACAGTTGACCTTACCAAGAAAAAAATTGATAAGATGGATCAGAAGTTGGATAAGATTCAAGACAAACTTTTCGAGCTTAAAAAATGAAACTATCAAAGAATTTTACTTTAGCCGAATTAACAAAAACCAATTCAGGCGTTCCTAACGACATTCCAGAACATCTGATAGCAAACCTTCGAGAGTTAGTAGATAATGTCTTACAACCTGCCAGAGATGCCTTAGGGCCAATAATTGTAACAAGTGGGTACAGGTCGCCTGAAGTCAATAAAGCCATTGGTGGAAGTTCTAAGTCACAACATTGCCAAGCTCAAGCCGCAGATTTACGGTGTAAAAAAGGGAATGATGTGTTATTTAATTGGCTTGCAGAGAATACACCCTTTGACCAAATGATTTGGGAGTTTGGAAATGATGACGAACCTTCTTGGGTTCATTGCTCTTATTCTAGCCGACACAGAAGACAATTATTAAAAGCAATTAAACAAAATGGCAAAACAAAATACCTCAACTTTTGAAGATTTCATCAATGAATTGGAAGAAAAAACAGGAAATACGACTTGCGGGATTGATAATCCTGATGAGTGTGACTCTTGCGGTTCTTAGCGGATGCGGTATTGCGAAACAAACCCAACAGAGTGTAAGTGTAAAGGACACGGTAATTGTAACAAAAGAACGAATCCTACACGATACCCTAACGCTACAAAAGGACACGATAATTTATCAAGATCGCGTAAAGGTAGAGGTTAAGTGGTTACAGGGTAAAGATGTTATCATAAATGCTGAATGTCCTCCAGATACAATAACAGTCGAAAAGATTAAGATTGTAAACCAAACAATCCGAAAGGAAAGGATGAAATTGGAACACTATTTTGGATGGGCTGTTGCTCTCTTATGCTTTATTGTCATAATTAGGGAACTTATCAGAAAGCTCGTTTAAGGGTATTTTAAAGCTCTCTAATGAACTTTAGGGGTATGTGTGGTATATTCCTATACCTTGAATCATTTTAATTCGTTAGAAGGCACGAAAAGCCTTACGCACATTTTTTTAAAATTTATTTGGTCAGTTGTAAATAGTTATTATATTACTAATAGTTATAGTTATTATTATTAGTTATATTATTACTAGTTATTATTATTAGTTATTATTAGTTATATTATAATTAGTTATAGTTATAATAGTTATAGTTATTTAAATAAAATAGCTATATTTGGTTAATAATTAATAACATAATGGAAAAAACACCCAAATATTACATAGGCAAGTACAAGCAAATCGAAGCCTTTGATGTTTGTTTGGATTTCCAAGAGGATAATTACAACCTCAGCACAGCAATAACATATTTGTTGAGAGCAGGAAACAAACCAAACAACCCAATCACTCAGGATATCCGTAAGGCAATCGCTCACCTAGAGCGAGAACTTGAACATCAAATCACTAAACAATCTAGAAACTTTGAATACTTCGACAAGCACAACGCCTCAGCAACATCAAAACTCGGAAAGAATGGAATGGCAATATTACACGAACAAAGCGAAGCGTAGAAAAATTGATTTCTTGTTAAAAGAAGCGGCATTGACTTTTGCTAACTGTGCTAACACACCAGAAGCAAGAATACAAGCTCAAAAAGAAGAGCAAGAAATACTTTCTAAGATTAACAAATTAGATCCTCACTTTGCTGAACGATGCGGATATAGAAGTTGAAGTAGGTAAAGTCCCTTCATTAAACGCTTTTTATGCCTCTAAACATTGGGCCATAAGAAAGAAAGCAAAGGATAAGTTCAAGGCAGAGATTCTTGAAGAGCTTGACAAATACGACAAGGTTACATTTGACAGGGTAAGCGTAAGACTAGAAACCAATCTAGGATACGACATTGATAATTGTATAATGGCTATCAAATTTGGAATGGATGCTTTTAAAGAATGGGGAGGAGTTCCAGATGATACAAAAAAGTATTTCCCCAAGCTCACAATTATCCACAATACAGAGCTAGATAAGAACACTTCAAAAATTATTTTCAGAAGTTGTTGATAATTAAAAAAGTTTTACTATATTAGCCGAGTCGATAACGGCACACAATAAAAAACACACAATAAAAAATGCAAAAATTTGAAGAACCTATTAGAACCGAGATTCTATGGAATGGCATCAGAGATAGTTCTATGACTATTTTAAGCGAAACCGAGAAAGCATATTTGTTTATTGTGTCTAAACGTGTTAGAAAAGGAACAAGTATGTCTTTTGAGCGCATTGAGCGTGAGCAATGGATTCCTAAAAGCGTTTGGGATAATGAATCAAACTTTGACACTTATCTTCTTGGAGGAGATACAGGTTTAGAGGTGACTTCATTTATACCACCTTATTTTTTAATTAAAACACAATAACAATGAAAAAACGATTAACCCTTCAACATTACGTTGCTTACTTCGTGGCTCTGGTTTTAATGGCCTCAGCTTTTCTTATCCCTCTAGCGGGTACTGCGTTAATTAAACATATATTTGGATTATGATACGTTTAGAAGTAGCATACACAGAAAACGCAGGAAGGTTCTACAGAGGACACCTGACCGTTAACGGAGAAAACATTGAAACCTTTAATTGGCTACACGAGGTCAATGAATACTTAACTGAAAAAGGTTCAAAGGTTGTGTTCCCTCAAGGAACTGACGAAGGCGATATTTACGCCATTCAAAAGAAAGCGACAAAAGATGTCGGATTTTTAGTTGTTGCTCACGATTGTATGGATATCTTATAATTATGGAAAGACTACAACCAAATATTAAAGACGAACTGATTGCCTATCAACAGGCAAGAATCGAAGCCCTAACACATAGGGTAAAAGCTCTTGAAGAGCTACACTTGATTATTCCCGAAGAGGATGTACTTTAGCACAAATAACATAAATAATATAGAATATGTCTAAAATAGTTAGCCTGCAAGACACAGGTAGAATGTGGAAAGAGTTTCACATATTAGAGATTGGTTTCGATAACAATGACTTCGGAACGGTCTTAGCAAAATCAACAACCCCATACTACAAAGTAGGAGATGAGGTTCAATACACCAAGAACGATAAAGGAGGCGTAAAGATTCAAAGGGATGAAGCCAACTTTACAAACAATAGCTTTTCTTCTGGAGGTAAGACCGACAAGTCTGACCAGATAGCGAGGAGTGTTGTGTTCAAAGGTGCGATAGATTTGGTCGCGGCAAAGGTGATTGAGTTGAAAGATATAGGTGGCTTTGTAGAAAAGCATCTTACCATTGTTACAGGAGAACCTGCAAAGGGAGAATCCTACGACAATCACTTCAACGAATCACAGCCATTGGAATTTTAATCAAATTAATAAGGGGGGTTTTTAACCCCTCTTTTTTTTTAACTTAGCGCACAATGACACACCCATCCCTAATAAAAAACGAACAAGTTTATAATTATCTCCAAAAAGCTCGCAAAGGATTAATCCCTGAAGCCTCTAAATTTGGACACCCTGAAATTGATGACTACCTAAGATTCAAGAAAGGAAACTTTATTGTAGTTACAGGACACGCAAACGTCGGTAAGACTCACACAATGCTTTACTTGATGTTATTACACACCTTAAACAATGGAACAAAGTGGTTAGTGTATTCTAGCGAGAACGATGTAAAAAGCATCCAAAGAAAATTGATAGAATTTTTATGCGGCAAGCAGATTCAATATGTAACAGATTCTGAGTTCAATATGAAATACGATTTTGTTCAGGGCCATTTTGCTTTTATAGATAACGAGCAGTTGTTTGACGTTTTCAGCTTGCTTGATGCTATGGGAGAGATTTACGAGGAATATGAATTTGATGGCGTTCTAATTGATCCTTATAATTCCTTGACGATAAATCAAAAGTCTCTGGGTAAAATATCAACTCACGAATACCATTACGAAGCAACAAGCCACATACGAGTATTCTGTAAAAAGTACAACGCAACCCTAATACTAAACACTCACCCCGCAACAGAGGCTTTAAGAAAAACACATTACAAAGGACATCCTTACGAAGGTCACCCGATTCCTCCAATGGCATCTGACATAGAAGGCGGTGGTAAATTTGTAAACAGGGCCGACGAACTTTGCGTAATCCATCGGTACACACAACACGAAACAGATTGGATATTTACAGACGTTCATATACGCAAGGTAAAAGAGTTAGAAACAGGAGGCAGACCAACACCGATAGATAATCCCATACGAATACAATCAATGAAATTTAATGTTGGATATTTGATTGGTTATAAAAGTTTGATTAAATTACCCGAACCAAAAACAAATACGGATGTACCCTTCTGATTCTACCTTCAACGAATTACACGTTAGAGAAAAACAATACTTACTTGCGGCAATTGTTATGTGGCTTAACGATGAAGCCGCTGTAACTAGCGACAGGAAGTTACAAAACGAGCTTATAAATAAAGTCATTGACCTGATGGAAGTGGACAAGGTGTTGAGCTATTTTGTAGATTACGAAATAACCACAACAAGATTCTTGCACGAAGCGAGACTTGACAACCTAAAATTGAAATCAGAAAATCAAACCCTAAAAGACACAATTAACAACCTTCAAAAATCATTAGATGAGTGCGCCCAGAACCTTTAACAATTTCCAACCAAGCGACAACCTAAAAAACCCAAGAACAAAAGAGGTGTTTACAATCATATCGCGATCAACTTATCGTTGTAAAAACTGCGAATGTAAACCCTTAAGTCCTTGTGATGAATTTATGGAAAGAACTACGCTAACCCTAAAGAGTCCAAGAGGATTATGGGAGATGAATTTAAAACAACTAACAGACAAATACTTAAAAGGAATAATCGATGAAATCTAAAACAATAGACGCACAAGAGCTTTATGCGGCAAAAGAAACATATTACGAACAGCTTAATATGCAAGAGAACGCAAGCAGAAAGAGAGAGAATGTATACGCAAGGACAGCATTTGCAAACGCCTTCAGACCTGTAGCAGGCCCTTCCGTTATTGGTAAAGTGCTAGGCAAAGATCATTCAAGTGTTGTTCATTATACTAAGATGCACGATGAGCTCATAAAATATGACGATTACAAAAAGTTATACGAGAAAGCTCTTAGCCATCGCAAAGGAATTATTGAGCAAGATTCTCTACCTTTTATGAGTCCAGATGATTTGCTTGACCAGATTAAAGTATTACGATCACAAAAAGCTATGTTAGAAAATGAGATTAAAAAGTTATATATTTACAAGGATCAGATAAACGAGATTAAAAAAATGTTATGAATATTAGAGTATCCCCCCTGTATGGGTTTATGTTAGGTTTTAATTATTTAGATTGGGGGGATGACTCTTTTACTAATTTAGGATACCAATACGAATTTCAAATCGGAATAGGTTTCTTTATTATTCAATTTGTCTGGTGATATTAGAATTGCTTTCCAAGAGACACGAGGAGTGGATTCGGATGGCAAAAAGTTTCGGAGCAGATAACGACGCCTCTAAAGATTTAGTTCAAGATATGTATCTCAGGATGCATAAGTACGTCAAAGATCCCGAGAAGATAATGTACAATGAAAAGGAAGTAAATACTTATTTTGTTTTTGTTGTTCTTCGTAACCTGTTTATCAGCTCACAAAAATCTTTATCCTTTTCACAATTAAAAGCAATCGAGGATGCTTACGAGTTGCCTAATTACGAAATGGAAGAAGCACATAATAACCTGATCAATGAATTATGGGATGAGGTTGAAACTTGGCATTGGTACGATGCTAAATTGTTTCGCCTGTATCATACTACTGATATGACAATTAAAAACATAAGCGAATCAACGAAAATAAGCGAAAGATCAATTTGGAATACTTTAGACAATGGCAGAAAAAAAATACAAGAAACCAAGAAGCAAGCCTACAAAAAATACAAAGACTCAAAAAAGTAAAGGCTTAGGCGATACAGTAGAGAAGATAACCAAAGCAACAGGAATCAAAAAAGCTGTTGATTGGTTTGTAGAGGCTACAGGAGTCGATTGTGGCTGTGATGCAAGAAAGGAGAAGCTCAACAAGTTATTCCCTTACAAACAACCTGAATGCCTTACAAGAGATGAATACGACTTTATTGGAACGATAATAAACAGATCGGTTCTAAACGTAAAACAACAGGTGGAGCTTAATGCGATATACAATAGAATCTTCCACCAGAGCGTTGAAATGACGAATTGTGGTTCTTGTCTAAAAGAAAGGATCGTACAACTACAAGCGGTTTATAATGCTTATGTTGACTAAATCCAGACGTCAATACTCAATGAGGGAAGGTAACGCTTCTGAAGATCGTTTTGTAAACGCTTGTGAAAGTATTGGCTATCAGGTTAGGAAGTCTAGCAAAGAAGAAGACATATATCAACATATTGATTACTGGGTAAGAAGAAATAATAAATGGTTTGGTGTTGACGTCAAAGGCAATCGTCATCCTGAGACTATCTGGTTAGAGTTTAAAAATGTAAGAGGCAAAGAAGGATGGCTTTGTGGTAAAGCTGATTACATCGCTTTTGATATTGTAGAGATAGATGGTTTCGCAATAGTTCCTAGACAAGACTTACTTGAATGGTGTAGATATAATATTCAAAAGAAATTTACTACCAAGCAAGACGCATACAAAAAACTATATCAAAGACAAGATAGAAAAGACATCTTGACTAAAATACATTTGACCGATTTACGTCAAATTCAAAATCTTAATATTCTGAGGTATGCAAACGCTACCAACAACAGAGACTGAATTGTTCGAATTTCTTCGAGAGAAGATACCTGACCTTAAATTGTCGGAGTTCAAATATTCAAAATACGATTGTTATTCAGAAAAGAATAATATTGACATTGAGCTTAAATGTCGCAGGACTCATTACGATGACCTGTTAATTGAGAAGGCAAAATACGATGCGTTGATAAAACGTTCCAAGAATTTCAACACAAAACCTTTTTATATTAATTCAACGCCTGAAGGAATCTGGGCGTTTGATCTTAGTAAATTTAGCCCTAAGTGGGAAGAAAGAAGGATGCCACGCACAACAGACTTCTCAAATAATAACAAAATAAACAAGGAAGTCGGCTACCTAAATATCAACGAAGGAAAAAAAATTGATTTAAATAGTTGATAATTGTAAAATTTTTCTTATATTCGTTAAACAATAATTAAAACACACAATAACAATGAAAATTCTAAATTTATATGCTTGTTTAGGAGGCAACAGATACAAGTGGGGAGATGACCACGAAGTTACTGCTGTTGAATGGGATGAAGAGCTTGCTAAATTATATCAAGAAAGATTCCCTAATGATCAGGTGATAGTTGCCGATGCCCATCAATATTTGTTAGACCATTATAAAGAATACGATTTTATTTGGAGCAGTCCACCTTGTCCTACTCATTCTAGAGTAAGAATTAGTCAGAAAAATAGAAAAAACTTTAAACCTGTATTTCCTAGCTTGACATTATATGAAGAAATTATATTTTTAAAATATTACTTTGAAGGAAAGTATGTTGTTGAAAATGTTATTCCGTTTTATGAGCCTTTAATTTCAGCATACAAAAGAGGTCGACATATGTACTGGACCAACTTTAATCTTCCAAATGATTTAGGTGGTAGAAAAATGTTTAAGAATATGATCGAACGAGGAGATATAAAAGATCTTTCTGAGTTTCACGATTACGATTTTAATCAATACAAAGGCAAACAACGTATAAATAAAATAGCAAGAAATTTAGTGGATTATGAAGTTGGAAAAACTATCTTAGATGTAGCACTTAATCTCTTTAATACAGAGAATGCAACACAACCTAAATTGTTTTAAAAATGAAAATCTTAAACTTATATTCTTGCTTGGGTGGTAATAGATATAAATGGGGGATTGAACACGAAATTACTGCCGTTGAATACGATCCTGAACTTGCAAGACTTTATCAAGAACGATTCCCAAATGATAAAGTTATAATTTCTGACGCTCATCAATATCTTTTAGATCATTATAAAGAATATGACTTTATCTGGAGTTCGCCTCCTTGTCCAACGCATAGTATCACAAATCATTTTTTAAATGCTCAAGGGGTGGTTAGATATCCTGATATGGCGTTATATCAAGAGATTATATTTCTTCAAACTTTTTTTAAAGGGAAATATGTTGTGGAGAATGTAAAACCTTATTACAAACCTTTAGTTGAAGCTCATCAAAGAGATAGACATTTATACTGGACAAACTTTAATTTACCAAATACTTTAAGTAAAAGACAACCTCCAAAAATGAACGCAAATAAGAATATTACAAAAAAAGTTGAAGAAGCGTTTATGGATTTTCACTTAATAAAAGATATAATTCAAAAATATAAAGGGAAACAAAGCAAAGGTAAAATAGCAAGAAATCTAGTAGATTTTGAGGCAGGAAAGACTATCTTAGACACAGCTCTTGGAATTATGAAAAATCAAGACACAACACAAACTCAATTATTCTAAAACACAATAACAATGATAACACTATTAAATGGCGACACTTGGGAGAAAGAAGCCATCCTAAAAAAAATGGTAGACGATGATTTCTATTATGGTCATCTAGGGACAAGAGCAATGAGTTCTTCTAACATTAAGCTATTAAACAAAAGCCCGAAGCATTATAAGTTCGTAACCCAATACGGACAGAACAACGATTCAACAGCTTTACAGGTAGGTAACTTTATCCATACGATGATATTAGAGCCTCATATGTTTGATGAAAGGTTTCACATTGTAGATGTCCAGAGTCGTAACGCAAAGGCTTACAAGGAAGCAAAAGCAAAATCAAATAAGATCGTCTTAACAGCTAAAGAACACGATGACAATATGAGAGTCGTTGATGCTACCTTACGCAACGAACACGTTCTTTCAATGATCGGAGGTTGCGAATTTGAAGTACCTGCAATAGAGATGTTAGAGGGTTACGCTTTCAGAGGCAAGGCAGATATCTATGATGCCAAGCACTCATTTATTGCAGACCTTAAAACGACTCAAGACATTCGAGCGTTTCAATATTCAGCAGAGAAATATGGCTATGACGTACAAGCCTTCATTTACACGAAACTCTTTAATGTACCCATCAGCAACTTTAAGTTTATTGCTTTGGATAAAAATTCTCTAGACATAGGCATATTCAGTATGACCGATTCGTTTGTAAACAAAGGATACAAAAAGCTCAAGGAGGCCTTAGAGAATTACAAGCAGTTTTTTATCAATCACAACGACTTAGATTCATACACAATTAAAGGCGTATTACAATGAGAGAAGACTTTATCAGGATCGCAATGGCTCAACTAAGAGGCAAATACAAATACAAACCTCAGAGACTAGCAATGGCGGCTTTTATGTATCGTAAATGGACAGAGCGACAAGCTAAATGAAAGACAAAAAAGAAAAGATTAGATTTATACCTTGCGACAATGATACAATGGTAAGGAATGACATAGCAAGAGCTAAGAAAAAAAAGAAGTATAAACAATGGTCAACTAAAGTCCATAAAAATCTTAAAAATCGTTAATTGAAAAAACACACCAAGCTCTACCTTAAAGAAATGGGATACGATGAAACAGACTTTATCCCCTGTGAGGTATGTGGAGCTCAAGCAATAGACATTCATCACATAGAAGCTAGAGGGATGGGTGGAACTAAGAAAAAAGACACTATTGAGAACCTTATGGCATTGTGTAGAAATTGTCATTATATTTATGGTGATAAGAAAGACCTGAAAGAATGGTTACAAGAAATACACAATTGTAAGTTACTTAATAGATGAAGGTTGACATAAACAAAGTATTCTCCAACACAAACAATCCCAGAATAATAAAGGATTACAAGTTCAAACAACTTGTCAAAAGCATTAAGGAGTTTCCTGAGATGCTAGAGAAACGCCCTATTGTCGTTGATGAAGATATGACGGTATTAGGAGGCAATATGAGATTAAAGGCTTGTAGAGAGGCAGGATTAAAAGAAGTACATATTGAGATCGCTGAAGGGTGGTCTGACGTTCAAAAAGAACAATTTATAATCAAAGACAACATAGGCTTTGGAGAATGGGATTGGGATTTGTTAGCTAATGAGTGGGATTCTCAGGAATTAGAAGACTGGGGTTTGGAGGGTTTCCCTTTTGAAGATGTCACAGAGCTAGAAGCAAAAGAAGATAACTACGAAGCACCAACCGACATCCAAACCAAAATACAACTTGGCGATTTAATAACCATAGGAGAACATCGATTACTATGTGGAGACTCAACGGACTCTGATCAGGTGGCTAAGCTGATGAATGGAGAAAAGGCAGACCTTGCCCACAATGATCCTCCCTACGGAATGAAGAAAGAAAACGAAGGTGTACTAAATGACAACCTTAACTATTCGGACTTATTAGATTTCAATAAAGAATGGATACCTCTTCAATTCACCCATTTGAAAGAAAATGGATCTTGGTATTGTTGGGGAATCGATGAACCTTTAATGGATATTTATTCTCAAATACTAAAGCCTTTTATAAAAGAACAAAAGGCAACATTTAGGAATTTAATAACTTGGGATAAAGGAAATGGTCAAGGACAAAATTCAGATAATACAAGAAGCTACGCAATAGCAGACGAAAAGTGTTTGTTCGTTATGTTGGGAGTGCAAGGTTTTGCTAGGGATTTAAACACTTGGTTTGATGGGTTTGAAATTTTTAGAAAGTATTATGAAGACGAAACAAAAAAAGCTCGATTAAATATTACAAAAATATGTAATCTAACTAATACATATGCTGGGCATTATTTCAGTCGTTCACAATATGCTTTTCCTACAAAAGAACATCATCAAAAACTACAAGCCTACTGTCACAAAAACAACATAGACGCATTTAATAAAGAATACGAAGAAATAAAGAAGGAGTACGAAGAAATAAAGAAGGAGTACGAAGAAATAAAGAAGGAGTATTATTCTACTAGATCTTACTTCAATAATGTTCACGACAATATGAACAATGTGTGGCACTTTGACCGACATAATAGACAAGGCGATGAAGGTGGACACGCGACACCTAAACCCATCGACTTATGTAATAGAGTCATAAAATCAAGCTGTCCTGATAATGGTTTGGTTTTAGATGTTTTTTTAGGTAGTGGCTCAACAATGGTAGCGGCACACCAACTCAAAAGAAAATGTTACGGAATGGAACTTGATCCTAAATATTGTCAAGTCATAATAGACAGAATGTTAAAGTTAGATCCTTCATTAATTGTTGAAGTAAATGGCAAAAAGTATGAACAAAACTGAACAACATAAAAAAGCAATAATAGAGGCATTGGAGAAATCTCTGGGTGTTGTTACGACAGCTTGTAAGAATGTAGGCATAGGCAGAACGCAGTTTTACAATTGGTTAAAAAACGACAAGCAATTCGCTAAGGAAGTTGATGAGATAAAAAACATAGCTTTAGACTTTGCAGAAAGTCAACTCCATAAACAGATAGGTGAGGGATCAACAGCCGCAACAATATTCTACTTAAAGACCAAAGGCAAACAACGCGGTTATGTAGAGAGACAGGAAGTTCATCAAATGGGTGATAATCTCTTTGAGGTTGAAATACTAGGCGATGAAGATTCAGACGAATAAAGTTTACAAACACCTCCTCAATTCTAACAAGAAGATTGTTGTTGAGCAAGGAGGAACTAGATCAGGTAAAACGTATAATATCCTGTTGTGGATTATCCTGCAATATTCAACACGCAATAAAGGGAAAGTAATAACCATCTGTAGAAAGTCTTTTCCATCTCTTAGAGCTTCTGTAATGAGAGATTTCTTTGAGATACTAAGAAACAATGGAGCATACTTTGAAGAGCTTCACAACCGATCTAATCACGAATACAACCTAAACGGAAACGTGGTTGAATTTATCTCATTAGACCAACCACAAAAGATAAGAGGTCGTAAAAGGAATTTACTATATATAAACGAGGCTAATGAATTATTCTTTGAGGATTGGCAACAGTTAATCTTTAGAACAGACGGAAGGATAATATTAGACTACAACCCTTCAGATTCTTTTCATTGGATTTATGATAAGGTAATACCCAGAGAGGATTGCGACTTCTTTCAAACAACATATAAAGACAACCCTTTCCTTGATCAGGGGATAAGATCAGAGATAGAAAGGTTAAGAGGTACTGATGAGGATTATTGGAGGATATACGGGCTAGGAGAAAGAGGGGCAAGCAGAGCAACAATATTTCAATTCAATATAGTTGACGAACCTAAAGGTGAGGTTGTCTCGTTAGGCTTAGACTTTGGATTTACAAACGATCCGACAGCACTTGTAAAGGTTTACAAATATGAAGGGGATTTATACATCGAAGAAATGTTATATCACACACAACTTACCAATTCTGATATAAGTCAAAAATTAAAGGAATTAGGATTGACCAGATACGATGAGATATGGGCTGATTCCGCAGAGCCTAAAAGTATAGAGGAGCTTCACAGGTTCGGTTGGAATATAAAACCAACAGCCAAAGGACAAGACAGCATAATGGCAGGAATCGACATATTAAAACGACATAGAATCTTTGTAACAAAAAGCAGTACGAACCTAATCAAAGAAATGCAAAACTATTCTTGGCAAGAAGATAAGAACGGAAACCTCCTTAACAGGCCCGTTGATAAATGGAATCACGCAATAGATGCTATTAGATATGCTACCTTTAACAGGATGAGCCGACCTAATTACGGAAGGTATGCAATAAGATAAAAACAAAAAGTTATTTAAGAGATGGAATTGAAAGTAATTGTACCAACATCATTGGATGAAATCACCCTAGCGCAATATCAAAGGTTTGCGAAGATAGAAGGTGACGAAGAATTTCTTACAAAGAAAATGTTGGAGATATTTTGTAATGTTCCAATGGAGAGATTACCAAGCATTCGATTTAAAGACGTTTCTAAGGTGTTTAAGCGCATATCTACAATGATGAATGGTAAACCTAAGCTAAAACAAAGATTCAAGCTAGGAGACAAAGAATTTGGATTCATTCCTTCACTTGATGATATTTCTTATGGTGAGTTTGTTGATCTGGATACATATCTAACCGACATACAAAACCTCCATAAAACAATGGCAATATTATATCGACCTGTAACGGGTAAGGTAGGAAAGCATTATGTAGTTGAGCCTTATGAATCTTCTGATAAGTATTGCGACCTAATGAAGGATGCTCCAATGGATGTTGTAATGGGTGCTGTGGTTTTTTTTTGGACTTTAGGAAAAGAATTGTTGATGGCTACCCTGAACTCTTTGGAGAAAGAGACGAACAGGACTACTCGCAAGAATCTCAATTCTCAAATACTTGGGGATGGTATAACACCATCTATACCCTTGCTAAAGGCGATGTTAGAAGATTTGACGAGGTTGCAGGATTATCCCTTCACAAGTGCCTCACTTTCCTTGATTATGAAAAGCAAAAACACCAAGTCGAAAAAAACCTTATCAAAACAAACATTAAATGAGACAGTTTTATAACATAACAAAAACATTAAAAGACACGCTTGAAGCTCATAGCCAAGTGAATGTTGTAACCTTTGGCGACATCTTTGACGTAGACTTAAACAAGCAGACGATCTTTCCCTTGTCTCACATAATGGTAAACCAAGCAATAATTGAAGGTCAGGTTGTAAGAGTGAATTTGTCTATTATGTGTATGGATGTTATTGACGAAACAAAAGAGAATCCAAGAGACCAGAAAGAACCCTTTTACAATAACAGCAACGAGCAAGATATTTTAAACACTCAATTGCAAGTGATTAATGACCTTGTAACAAAGCTCAGAAAAGGACAACTATACACCGACCTTTATCAGCTTGATGGCAACCCTGTTTGTACACCTTTCAACGAGAGGTTTGAAAACTTGCTTACAGGATGGACAGCCACGTTTGATGTATTGTTACCTAACACCGAAATCTCTGTTTGCTAATGAGTCGTCAAGACAACATAAAGATGGCATTAGATAAGTTTGGTAAATCTGTTATCAAGCAAGCGAGAAGCAACCTTACAAGAAAGAAAAGGAACGTATCAAGCAAATTGTATAACTCCTTAGATTATAAGGTTGATGTATCTAAAAAAGGCACATCGTTTTCTTTTGCTTTTGAGATGGAAGATTATGGCGAATACTTAGACAAAGGAGTAAAGGGTAAAAACTCATCATCTAAAGCACCTGATAGTCCTTATCGTTTTGGAACAGGATCAGGAAGAAGGGGAGGTTTGAGAGATTCAATACCAGAATGGGTAAAGAGAAAAAGGTTTCAATTTCAAGATAGAAAGACGGGTAAATTTATGAGCTATGACAGCACAGCCTTTTTAATTGCTCGTTCTATCTACCAAACAGGATTACCAACAACTAACTTTTTTACAAGACCTTTCAACCTAGCATTTAACAAACTACCAATCGAAATAACAAAGGCCTTTCAACTAACCCAAGAAGAGTTTAAAAAATTCACAGAAAAATGAGTACACCAACATCAGCAATTCCCGTAAGTGTAAGAATGTCGAGAAGCCCGATATTTTTAACGGGTAAAAACAACGCAGTAGCAAACGATGCCTTAAACTCGATGGACTGCGCTGTGCAGATATACACAGGAGTAAAAACATCACCAACAACAGCTAAGTACAATCTTTCAAAATCCATATCAGTAAACGAGATAATAAACTTTGAAATAAGTAATTTAATCAGGGAAGAATTTGTACACGGTATGGCAAAGTTTACAATAACGTCTCCAAGTGCTTCTGAAGTTGGTGAGGTGTTGTGGGTTAATCTTACGGGAAGTTGGAATTACTCGGATGCGGGAGCTGCTCCTGTTGATGGAGTTTGGGGAACGGGAACGTCAGGTGCTTTTTTAGTAACTGATGGATGGACAAAAAGACTAGAAGCTCAAAACAGACAAACAACAGATGCTAGGTTAACAATTGACAGAACACACCAAGTATATTCAGGAAATAGAGAAGCGTTAGCCGCTTTGTATTTATCAGGTAATGGTCTTAATGCTTTATCCTACGAAATAGACGGTACGGAATATTGGTATGTCCTTGAGGATGAATTAGGGTTTGCAAACAACTCTAACGAGAGCCAGAATAAGGTGATATACATTCCTAGTGGTGTGTTGAGCGTAGGCGATTATGTAGGGGTAACACCAACAAGCACTTACAAAATAAACCTCATAACAAATAGCGAGGGAGCTGACTACAAAGGAAGAGTCACAACAGATGGTGGAACGGTAGAGGCTTGGGGATGTCTTATGAACGCTATTGACGATCTAGGAGGCCACGATAAAGTAACACACAATTATGAAGTTATATGCGAGCCTAAATTTACTCCAGAGATCATTCAGTACGTTAATAGGTACGGGGTAAGTGATTATGTAACCTTCTTTAAGAAAAGTACAGAGCAAGGCAATTTCACAAACGAACAATACAACCGAAGTATTTATGCTGATGGATTTACCGAGCCATCTTTTACAACAGCCAAATACCAAGATTATAATATCAATTCAAGAAACAGCATAACCCTAAACACAGGATGGGTTGAGGAGGCTTACAAAGATGTTATTGAGGAGATTCTTATGAGTGAAGATGTCAGGATATTAGAAAACGGAACATATCGAAATCTAAGTCCTGTGAGAGGATCGGTTGAGTATCAAAAGGGAGTCAACGACAAGACTATAAATTACACAATGAGTTTCAATTTAGGACACGATCAGAGAAACGACATAAAATGAACCAAGTAGACGTTTATATAAACAACGAACGCTTAGACCTTTTCCAAGACGAACAGATAAGCATAAACGTATCGGTTCAAAACATAAAGGACTTAGCAACAATCTTCACAGATTTCACGCAGTCGTTCACCGTTCCCGCCTCTACTACAAACAACAAAATCTTTTCGCATTACTATCGCTTTGACCTTACAGGAGGTGTTGATGGAAGAATAAGACAATCGGCAAGAATAGAAATAAACTCTTTATTGTTTAGACAAGGCGTTGTAGAGCTTGAAAGCGTATCAAAAAAGAACAACGAGCCAAGCGCATACACGATTACGTTTTATGGTCAGCTTGTTAATTTAAAGGATTTATTTGGCGACGATTATTTGTATGACTTAGACCTTAGCG
>CAACVF010000102.1_pt1 | contig 18007 bp, 4 predicted proteins | sample 2381781 | NCBI WGS metagenome assembly CAACVF01 (sample SAMEA5211967, study PRJEB30684) | marine metagenome | biome: Marine; feature: Epipelagic; material: Water | collected 2015-10-15 | depth 60 m | reverse complement strand
GCTTGTAAAAACCCACTAGCCATAATGACCTCCTTTTGAGATTAGAGGTTTATGACAACCTTGTCTGATTATTTTTAATTACTCGATAAAACATACGGCATCTTGCAACTTCACTACCAGACCCTATTGCGCCAGCGGCTTCCATTGTGAAAGCAACATTTGGTGGAATTTGATGAGTAGACAATGTTCCATCTCCATCGTCACCAACAAATAAAGTAAAGGTATCTAATGTTCCTAACGCCTCAGCTTGGGATGCAGCTATGGGAGTTGTACCTTGATCTAAAGTATAAGATCGAGAGTCTAATGCTGTCGAAGCATCTGGATTACTTATATACACTTTTTCTGGAATGATTGTATAGTCTGCACCAATAGCATCTGCAATAGCGGTGGCTGAACCAGCTACTGGTATTTCACATGTACCAACAAATACATCAGTAGTACAGAATGGTTTACCGTGAGCAGGGAATATAATTTCAACACAAGAGTCAAACCCTACTCGCGCTACGAAAGTTGTTCCATCGCTTTCAAAAATTGTCAAGTCTTCAGAATACCCATCTGCTGAATTATGAATAACAAGTTTCCGACCTTTTAATGATTGTGAAACTCCATCTGTGTCGCTTAGTTCTGCTGGTAGAAGTACACTTCGATCCGCACCACCTGGATCAATACTAAGCACTGAACACTTAAGTTGCGTGTTAGATTCATCAAACGACAGTGTAATTGTACCTGCGGCTGTTATTGTTTGTACACCATCAATAAGACCACTCATCGGGCCGCTACTTGAAAACTCAAAATCGTGTTCAAGTGTTCTACCACTCATAAGTTCTGGAAGTTTTGACATAATAAATCTCCTATAGGTTGTCGCTTATATAATAATATATATTACTTTTACTTGGGCATATTTTTCTTCTGCCTAGACAACTCAAAAGACCCCTCTTGTTCTGCTGTCCTTAGTAAAGTGCCCGTTTGACCGAAGGCTGCCCGTTGCACTTGCTCAGGAGTCAAGCCTTGTCGTAGTGATATAGGCTCACCCGTTATGGCACCTTGGATTGCCTGTCCCATATAATCGAAATAAAATTTCTTTTGACGGCCAACCAAAATTCCACCCCCTGGTATAGCACTTAATGTGTCATTAAAAAGCAGTAACAATATTGCATCATTTGGTGTAGCGGGGTAATAAAAATAATTTTCACGAGTTAAGTTCTCGTCATCTGGTAATCTCATAACAAGATGTATGTGTCCATCGGGATTGTCTGCTGTTTTGAATGGAGCAGTGAAACTTGGTAAATGATTTAAAAATTGAACTACTTTAGGATCAACACGTATATTCATTAAATCTTGCTGCATGAACAATGTTTCTCCTTTTATGCCCGCTTCTATTCCAAATTTAATTACAGGGTGTGTGCCTGCAAGTAAAGACTGTGCTGTTTCCCCAGCAGCCTCAAAAAATCCAACCAAATCAAGGGTTGCAATCTCTTGGATCATCGCCATATAAAGTGAAGCATCAGCAACTCCAAACTGTGGAGCAAAAGTTATGTATTGACCATACTCATCTTCATAAATTCTTTCAATAGCACGGCTTGAATATACAGCGTCTTCACCATACAAAAAGTATCTCATTCGTGTCCAGTTTGGTAAACTGTTTAAATTTCTTTCTTCTAACTTTTCTTGTTGAGAATTTTGTATCATTCTAATTTGACCAAACACTCTACTTGGATTTTCAACTAGTGCTCTAAATACTTGAATTTGATTTTTTCTTAAGAAAGAGTAAAACAAAATAAAATTACGTGCATATTTCTTTTCATCAGGAGATAAATCTGCGTAATCATAATATGTATCTCTAGTAATCTTTGCTGCTAATTTTGGAGACTTACCTTTTTCAAGTTCAGATATAAATGTTGCAACACGAAACATATTGTCTAGTGTTTGCGCTACTTCTAACGATGTATTTGAAGTATTAAGTAGAAATTGTCTCACTGGTGCTTTTTCAAATTTTCTCTGTTGTCTTAAATCTTCAAGTAATCCTCTCGACAATTCAGCACCAACAAAAGAGGCTCCAATGCCTTGTTTGTTTGCTTCTATCGCTAGTGTTTGCGCTGTGTAAAACTTACCGTCAGCTGTTACTAGTATTGAATTTCTATTTGTTATGGGTGACTTTTTAGTCAAAGACATACCGATTATTTGTCCATTGTGAAGGTATTTTAAAGTATCGACATAAATACCTAAATTGCCTCCAATAGCTTGACCTAATTTACTTGGTCCGGTGTAGCCCCCATCAAGTAATAACTGCAACAATCCACCAACAGCATTGTTAAAATAATAAGCAAAAGTTGGCACAATAAAACCAGTAGTCACTGCTTGTTTCTTAAAATTCATAACTCCTACAAGCCCACCTTTAACAGCCTCTTTGCCTCCAAGTCCTGGAAAATCAATCATTGCACTATATATTTGTAATGGATTCATATTTTCATGTAATGTACTTATTTTTGCATATGTAGTTTTATGCAAATCATTAGTTTTTTCCATGTGTAATGCTTCTACTATTTTGGCATCATCAAGAATTGCTTCAAGTTCATCTATTTGTTTTTTATTTAATTTTTTTTCTTTTACTATTGTGTTTAATCTTTCTCTTTTAAAATTATCTAGTTCTTTTTGCACTTCTAAATTATTTAATACCGTTTGCTTCTTTACTGGATCTGTTTCTAATGCAATGTTTTCAATACCTGCTTTTTTAATTTTTTCATTTAAATTTCTGTTCTTTAGCATCTCAATAGGAGTAGTATTCAAAACATAATCTTCAACAAGTTCAAATGCTTCTTTCGTATCTAGGCCTAATTTTTCACCAACTACGCCTGAAACATCTTTGATCATTTGGTCGGCCATTAAATAAGTGTGGTATATTTTTCTAGTGTTTTCTTGTCTTTCAAAAAACTCATTAAAATGTATTCCTCTACCTTGTACTGCTTTACCAACAGCAGCCAGATTATCTATTTGTATATTCATCAAGTCTACTAATTCTTGAGAGATAAGGTATTTTTTACCATCCGGAGAAATGTATTCTACAATCTCACCAAGACCTGACTTTGGAAGTATACCGTAGTTAACAATTGCTTCTTCAGCGATACGTGCAGCAATTTGATCTATTGGCTGAACAGAACTTCCAGTGCCTCTACCTTTAAGGTTACCATTGTTCATATAACTTTGAACATATTCAATAATTTTGTTTTGTAGTTCATCTTTTCTGGTCAAAGGATTCATACTACCTTCGATAAGCAATTCTCTACTAAACTTTTCTAAATCACCAAACTGATGTGTCTCAACAATTTTTCTTGCCAATACACTCATCTTTTCTCTTGCTACTAGTCTAATTACCATTTCTAACATTATGCCAGCGTAGTCTGCTCGTCTTTTTACACCCCCTCCGTCTTTAAGAACCGGCTTTAAAGAGATGTCTTCTTTTTGAGCAAATCTAGTTAAAACCAAACGGTTTTCATCAAAATGATTATTAATTATTTTATTTGCAATTTCTACGAGTTCTGCTGCAGTAATTGTTTCACTACTTATATCTTTACCAAACAATTTATTTTTATGCTTTTGAGTTACTGAATCTACTAGTCCATATTGTTTGGCTATATTGGCAACGTGAGCACTTGTCCATTTATCACCCGATGGTGGTTTATCTACATCATATTTGAAATACGCTTCCGATTTGTTTGGAAACTTACGGTCATAATGAGATATTTGTCCTGTGTAAAAAGCTGTGTAGGCTTTAGTTTCTACATTTGATATGTTTTTCTTTGCGCCTCCGAGAACTTGTAAAATTTGATTACCTGTCTCTTCTATTTGATATTTTTTCGCTATAATTGCATCAGCTATTATTGACAGGTTTCTTCTAATATTATCAACAAATTCTTTATCGTTACTGTCAAATGGAGTAAAGTGTTTTTTATCTGGACCATAATCCTCTAGTAAATCATATAAATTTGCTATGGCATCAGTTATGTATTTTGGTGTATCGGCTGCTTCAAAGACTCTTTCGATGTTTGCTTTTACTTTATTATTATTAACAAAATTAATGTCAAAAGAAGTTTTCGTCGATACTTTTTCTGCGTATGTTTGATTAAACCAATCTTTTGCTTTTTCTGCTTTTGCTTTGTCTGCATCTATATCGCCACTTATATATTTTAAAAAGTTTTCTTGATGCCTTTTAAGTGTGGTTTCATTCACCTCTGGATAATCACTTAGTACCTCAACGTAATCATTTAACAAATTCTTCATGAGGTTATCGTTTCTATGTTCAGTGGTAGGAAGGTCTAAAACTGATTTTCGTGTATGACCTGTAATTACGTTTGCCAATTCTTGCACAGTAGTTACAAGATATGGCTTTACTGGTGGATTCATGGTGTTTCGTAATTCTTGTACAAGAAACAAAATCGTTGGACTAAGTTGATCATATATTGCGCTTTCTATGATTACCCCAGAGTCACCTAGTAATGCTTTTGCTTCAGCTTTCCTTTTTTCAGTAACCAAATTTTGCATATCATCAATTACGAACTTTAAATTTTTCGAAAACCCTCTGAGTTCCCTTCGAAAGTCTTCAATAAAAACTCTAATTTTATCTGCTTCTAAAATTGTTGCTTGTTGCGACCTGCCGCGTAACTCGGAAGTTATGCCTGCACCAGGTATTCTCTCTGCTAACATACTTGGTGTTTCATTTTCTAAAACTACATTTATTACATCGTCTATACCCTTTTTTAAATCTTTAACAAACTTTATTGTGCCCTCCCCACCAACAGGAACAAACTTACCAACAACAGGTGTTTCCTTAAGTTCTTTTGCATAATCTCTAAACAAATCTAATAAAGTATAAGCAAAATGTATTGCAGCACTTCTTTCCGCAGTTTCTACTGAGTTATTTCTTCTACTAAAGATGGGTACTGAAGTATCAATAATTGCGTCTTTTATTTCTGCCACCTCATCAAACCGTATTTCTAAGCCATCTGATTCATCATATATTCTTGTTTTTTCTATTCTCTGTCTTAGAGATTCGTTTAACGCTACGTAACCGGGAGAATTTTCTACTCTTTTTAAAAATGTTTTTAAATTTAATTTTATTTCTGAATTTGTAATTATTCGAAAGGGTTGTGTTTTCCCTCCTAAATCCGACATTTCTTTTGCTTTTTTCATTTCATCAGGTAGTTCTGCAAAAGATTGTGCAATCTCAACTATAGATTCACCGTTAAATATTTTTGATACCGCTCGGCTTGCTGATCTTATATGCATATCGGCATCATCTACTGGCACGATTGTTCTATCAGTCAAACGCACAACCTTACCCACCATATTGTCTAGATTTGCTCTCGCTTGAGAATACGCTAAAACTCGCATTGCCAAGTCTTGTCTGTCTACATTTTTACCTTCAAAGTACTGCGCCCGAAATGCTTGATCTATATCTGCTGGAGTAATGTTTACCTGTTCACCTCTAGCACCTAGTTCTCGTATGTAATCCATCGCCATTTCATCGGTTATTGAATCTAACTCAATGTTTTTCTCTCTCGACATCATTACTTTGGCTTTGTCTCTTACTGCTCTTTTTTTCTCCGGTAATAATTTAGATGCATCAAATATATTTGGATATTGAGAAGGTCTTAAATCTTCAACCAATTCGTCATTACTTAATCTTCTTTTGGCTCTTTCTTTTAACTTTGCTACAGCCTTAGTTTCAGGCATAATAAATTCTGACTCTGCCGCTGATCTGGCTGCATTAAACCTTGATGCTCTGAAGAACAACTTTTTAAAATTGGTATCCGGATCTTCTGATCTTTTAAGTATACCTTCTAGACCTCTTGCTATTGGACCTTTTAATATCTCTGCAGCATTATTAAGATTTTCATCTATATCTGGTGCGTTTTCAATAGCAGCTATTTCACGTAATGAGTTTTGAACATTATAGTGTGTCATAAAGAATTTATTCGTTTCACTTAAAGAACCTTCTTTATTAGCAGCCTTGGAAGCAGCCAAGCCAAATTGCTTTAACCTTTCTCTAAATGGCCTGTACAGTTCTTGCTGACTTGTGCTAACTTTACTAGGAAAGCTCTGTATAGCAAAGTATTCATTTACTAATGCCAGTTTGCCTGCATTTGTAAGTTGTCTTCTGTTATTTATTAATTCGGTTGGCAACGTGCTTAATAACTGTTCATATTGATCTTCTGTTAATAAACGCAATAAAGTGTCTGCATTTTGTAACAAGAAATCGTATTCATTAGTGGCCATTTTAAGTTTAGAATCAGCCTCTGGTCTATCACCTATTTCATCTCTTAATTGCTTAGGCAAACTAGGTTTTAAGTCATTTAATTCTTTATTGCTATATCCATCGAAAAGTTCTACTCTAACTTCGTCTGATACCTTTTTAAAACCAAGTTTAGATATGTTGCTTTTATCTTTGGGGTCTATTTGTATGGCATCGTATTCAATACCTGCTTCATCTGTATATTTGTACACGTTGTACTTTACATTGGCAGTGTTGAGTTCTTGTCGTATTAAAGAACCAATAACTACATTTTGTGTTGGATGAGAAAATACATCCCCTAACTCTTCTTTGTCTGAAAGTATTAAATCACGCAATGTCTTTCTAAGGCTATGCTGTACGTTTTCCAAATCTTTTTCTTTTGCTAATGAAACAGCCAAATCATTGTGTAATGCTTGAATTTTTGCTTTTATTTTATTTTTATTTTTTGCGTTCTTTACTAATCGAAAAAGCGTATAATTTTTGGATAACTCAACTATATTATTATTTGGACCACTATTAGAAGCAGATTTTATAGTGTTGACTTTAACAAGTTCTTTAATACCGGGAATGTTAAATTGCTGTGTATTAAAAACTATTAAACTGTTGTTGTCCGCACTGTTTTGTGCGATGTATTCAGTAACTGTGCTACCGGCTAATATCTGAGAATCATCACCTAATTTTACAGGTTCTTCAATTTCTGGTACATCATCGGTTTTATATTTGTCATATCTATCTGATATATCTATGTCATTTTTCTGACTTGTATATATAATTTTTTGTATTTTTTGCTCACTTTTCTGTATAAAGTAATCTAAACGCTTTAATCTAAGTTCTTTTGCTTCTTCAAAATCAGAAACAAAATCTTCTTTAATACTAAGTAATTCTGCTTCTGTATCCAGTTTGTCTTGTAAACGATTTATGTTTTTTTGAATTATTTTATCTCTATTCTTTACTGGATACAGCAACCCATTTTCTTTGAAAACTTTGTTAAATATAGTTTCAATATTATCAACACTTTCTATTTGATCGATCAATTCTCTAACATTATTAGATGAGTATGTATTGACCTTGCGAACATTTTCTTTGTTTGTTTTTATTTTATCAATAGCTTGATCTATTAGTGACTCTACTTGTTTCCTTCCAAGTTGGGCTTTTCTAAACTCAAATAGTTGAGTTGTATCTATTTCTGACAGTGATTCTTTTGGAAAAACCTTTCTTTCTATTTTTATGTTGTGTCGTTTTTTTATTTCGTTAACAATAAATCGATTTACTGTGGCACTATTACTTGCCAATATATCTTCATATTTACTTTGAATTTTTGTTTGAGTTTCTTCAAAAGTACTAAAGTATTCGCTTATGTTTTGTCTGTAAGTATCTTTTGTTGCTGTCTCAACATCTTGTAATTGGTAAAATACATTATTAGCATCCCATTCAAACTTTTTGTATCCTTCTTTTATGTTTTCATAGATAAATCTTTTAGACACTTCCAAACGTAAATCCAAATCTTCTTGCACATCAAGATTATAATTATCAGAGAAGTGTATCTCACCAATTGTAATTGTGTCCTTTTTAGTTTTGTAATATACAATACATTCTTGATTGGTTTTTCTTATACTGACAACAACACTGTCGTATTTCATCATTTCACTAGAAGGAAGATTAAAAACATCTTTTCCTTCTTTAGGAGAAGGTAATCTAGTTGATTGTAAATTTTGAATTATTTGTATTGTTCGACTAGGGTCAGATATCGATTTTTTTATCTGTTCTTTAGGAGAAGGTAGGTCTACTACCTTTGACTCTGGTCCTTCTCTTGTCAAATAAACTAAGTTTGTGTTTTCATCGAATTCTGTATCAATAATCTCATTTTTTACAGGCAAAGACTTTACATACTCTTTTGCTTCACTAATTCGAAACCTTCTTAATTCATTTGAATTTTTGGCTATTGGTAATCCTTTAACCAGTCTCTCTTTGTTTGCATTTGTAACAACAATACTTTCAAAACTATTGCCAACAATTTTTTTGGGTTTTGTTTTGCGTGGTTTGATTTTCTGAACAGTGTATAAGTAAATTTCCAAATTATCGTCTAAATCAACATCAATTAATTGATGTGTCGTTGGTAATGTTTTTAAATAATATTGAGACTCTTCAATTCTTTTCTGTTCAAGTTCCTTTTGATTTTTGACTGGAGATAAACCTTTAGAAATTCTTTCTTCATTAATTTTATTTAGTACTTCGTCTACACCAACACCACTAAATACACGCTTAACACCTTTTTTCTGTAGAATGGTTTTTTGCTGTAAAGCACCCACAACACTTTTTGTTGGTTGCGCTGTATCAAGACTTTCAAGTTCTACTCTTCCTCTTCTTGCTTGTTCCGGAAATTGTTTACTATACTGACCTAATAATTCAGCACGTCTTTGTGGTTCTTTTTCTAATCTTTCCAACCTATCTAAAATACTTTGTTCTTTAGCTGTTAATGTAGGCGTCATCGGAACTTCAGTGACCTCGCCAGATAGAGAAACCTGAAGAGCGGTACCTTTCTGAACTCTGGCAATATCTTCTTCAGCTTCTTTTTTGTTTTCTCTCTTTTCTTTAAGTATTGTTTCAACAGCTGTAATTCGATTTGCTTTTTCTTTATCAGATAAACTTGCGTCATCCTTGATTTTCTGAAGCTTCTTTTCAAAAGTTTTAATACTTTTATTTGCGTCTTTTAATTTTTTTTCATAAACTGCTAAAGCCTTTGATTGAGTTGTCTTGAACTCAGATTGGTCTTTTTGTAATTTAGTTTTTATTCTACTCGCTTCTAATCGTAACTTTTCTTCTGCGCTTAACTTCTCATTATTTTCAACTTTTCTCTGTATAGCGTCTAATTTCTTTTGTTGACTTTCTGCCAGTATTTGTGGTTCTTGTGCTTCAAAATCTGCCAATGAGGCTTTTTTGTTTTCAACAACGGTGCTATCTTCAAACTTGCTTAAATATAATTCTACATCGGCTTTTGTAAAAACGTCTTGATCTGAATTCAAAATGTAATCATATAAACCAGTTGCTTTGTAGTAAGCATCGATAGAATAAGGAGAATTGTCTTTTAACTCTTTATACATTTTAAGAGATGAAAACTCTTTACCTTTCTCTAAGTTTTGATGTGGTTTTTGTTGGCTATTAAAATCAGATAACAAAGAAGAATAATACTTTGCCGGATCTGAACTAAATAAGGCAATTCCACGGTGAAGAACATTTTGTGCATCGAATGTTTCTTTGGTAATCTCACCATTAACCAACAACAAATTCATTTTCTTTTGATACTGTTTATACCCTGCGCTTGTTACTACTTGTAAGTCTAGACCGGTAAGTAAGTCAGATGAAACACCCTGCCCACGTTCTGATTTTGCAAAATTTTTCAATAACTCTACTCTGCCAATTTCGTTTGGTAATTTTAATTCGTTTTCCTTGGCATATTTTTTTAATTCACTTAGCGACATATTATCCAATTCATCATCGGTTACTTGTCTCTCTGCTTTTTGTGCTTCTAGTTCTTTTGCTTCGGCAATAAAACCTACTTTGGCTTCTTCGGCTTCTCTTAATAATCTATCTGTATTCTGAACTACTCTCATAGTAGTAGATAAATTTACTTCCCCGTTTTTGACTGCTAAGTCTTCAAAATGTAGTCTCACAGCAGAAGGTTCCATGCCTAGTCGTTCGAAAACATCTGTTGTCAAATCAGAAACATAATAAGCCATACTGCCATCTGCAGATTTTTTCTTTTCTGCATCATTAAAAACTTTTGTATAAGGATTAACATTTCCTTTGCGTAATCCATTCATACTTTCGTTGTAAGAATTTTTAATTGCTAAATTTCTTACGGACCCTTGTTTTTTTCTGTAAGCGGGAAAAATTATTGCTTCTTTTAATATATTTGATTCCTTACCTAAGCCAAGTGTTAAACCTGCTGCTTTAAACAATGCTACATTTAGTACATCTCTTATTGACTGATTTGCAAAAGTAAAGAATAAACCAGCTCCTGGTGCGCCTCCTCCGATGAGAAGCCCTGTACCCGCACTAAAGCCCGACCCCAATACAGCACCAGCGGCCTTACCCGGTGTTATATTTATTTGACCACGTTGATCTATGTCTCTTACAACCTCATCAACAATTTCTTGATCATACAACACACCTGCAGAAAATGTTCCAGTCTTTTCATTGGATACCGTTGCTGTAAGACCATCTTCTATTTCTATGGTTTCTGATGTTTGTTTGGCTACTTTTTTTGCTTCAAATGTTTTGAAGTAAGCGAAATCTAAAGCAGTTCCGGTTGCTTTTAAAGGGTCAAAAGGCAACCCAAGACCATATTGAATAATTTTTGGTGTATAAAGTTCACCAAGACCAGTTCTTACTGCAGTATTTACGCCTAGACCTCTCCTGTAGGCTTTAAATCCTTTTGTTCCAGCAGTTACAACCATTCCGGCTCCACCTGTCAAAGCCTCTTCAAATGGTAGAGTGTTAGAAAGAGTTAATCCTGTAGAGTAAAAGGTTTGATAAACTGGTCCTTCTCTATTCGTAAAACCCATACCTTCAGATATGAAGGCATACCCTTCATCAAATTCGTATGGTTGTGTACTTTGGGCTACTACTACTCTATCCATAAAGTCACTGTCTTTTGGCATCAGGGCAACATAATCAGGAGAGTTTTCTTGTAAATATATATCTAAATAATGTGGTGTACCCATTTGAAAAGGTATATCATCCATTTGGCCGGTTATTGTCATTGCGTAACCGGGTCCAAAAGTTTGTGATGCATCTCCAAATATACCCGTAGCATAATACTGCTTAATCAATTCAAAATCGTTTTTTTGTGCTAGACGAAGTGTTTCATTTTTGGCACCCTGCGACTCATCAAATAAAAAATCTTTTGTATAATCTTCTAAATCCGCAAAGGTAATTTGTACTAAATTATCAGCCTTGGCTCTAGTTTCAATATATTCTATTAGTTGTTTTTGTAATTCTGCTTCAAAAAACCATTGCTCAGGATATACAAGTTCTCCTTCAATTAATCTTATACCAGCACCTTTACGTTTTCGATGTTCCAATCTCCTATACTCATCTCTTTGTTTTTTTCCACCACCATAGTAATCTGCCATACTGGTCCAGTAAAAAGTTGATTCTGAAAAACTTCCGGTATTGTACCATTCAGTTAAACCACTCACTATACTAAAAGGTAAAAGCGTAAATCTTTCACCAATTGGACTTAAAGGTATTTCGGCGATTGCTTGTGGAGCAAGTGTAGAAGTTTGCATAAATAACTTAGCTGTTGGTGTAAGTTTTTTTGTCACCGTACCATACTTATCTACCTTGGCATCCATACCCAAGTAATCCACCATGAGCGTCATGTTTGAAGTAAATTCTTGTTTTTCATGTGCTGCTACAGTCTTTTTTGCCAAACGTACAAGATCAGCATAACTAAAGTCTTCCCTTTCTAAAATGTCTCGTATAGTGTCTCCCTCTTTACCAGGAAACATTTCTTTAAAACCTTTATCGTTCATATCACCAGAACCAGGAATATCTTCATATTTTATATCAAGAAACTCAGGAGACATATCTTTTATACCTTCAGAAAAACGGGATTTTCCTAGATCATCATCCCATATGTAACGCACCGGTAACTCTTCTAAAACCTTATCCGCAAATGGTTTGTATTGAGCCATAGCCGTTTTATGTACATTTTGAATTTCATCAGCACCAAGTTTTGACTCATTAACAAATGTTAAAAGTTCACTAAAAGGTACATCTGGGTAATTTTTAACATATGCAAAAATTATTTGGTCTTCTATATCATTTCCAAACAGCGGCTTTTTCTCGGATTGATTTTTTATGTACAACATCGTAAGTTGTTGAATTTCTGGGCTATTTATATTGAGTTCTGCATTTGGATCTATGCCTTCAAATGTAACACCATCTTTTTCAAATCCAGCGTAATCGGGTATTCCTTCTATTCTAGGTAAAGACCTAAATTCACCTGGTCTGCGTTGTATTTTTTGCCATTTCTGAACATCAGCCAACACTTCAAATGCATAACCTTTCAGTCTGTTTTCAGTTGCACCAAACGTATCAACGACTCCAATGTTGGCTTGTGCCGCTATACCAGAAGGAATGTCTAGTAGAAACTCGTCCACTGTTTTAAAAAGCACACCTCCCAATCCAGATTGATCCTTTTCAATTCTTTCAGTTGTCGCTGTTTCAGCAATCAGTTTCTTTTTTAATCTATTTAAATAAAAGTTTAAGTTTTTAAGTCTTTCTTCATTACCTTCTTTTTCACTTACTTTAATGAATTCTTCAACTCTTGAAATTTGAATTTTTAAAGAAGCAACACTGTCTTCAGCTTGTATTAAGTCAGCGTCTTTGTCAACCTCACCAAATTTTGCAATAAAATCTGGAAGCCAAGGTTTGAGATTCTGATAACCGTATACCTGTTCTTTTGTTTCTCTAAGTAATTCTTGCGACATTTCTTTTGTCTCAAAAGGTTTATATGTCTTGACATACTTGCCTTCCTGCAAACGAAAAACCAGATTTATAGTTTTATCTTTATTGTCTACATCCAACTCCTCAAAAATGTCTCGTTCATTGTGAGTTTGTAGCGCATGCCCCAATAATGACTCAGATACTACATATTTAGTTTTAAAAACTGTATAGTCTGCAGTTATTTTTCTACTGGCTTTCGCTATAAATCCCTCTTTTTTGACCTCACCAAATATAGTAGGGTCTAAGGCAGTAGCCAGATATACTGTTTCCTTAATTAGTATTTGTTTTTGTATTGTATTAAACTGCTTTATAAAAGCAGTAAAAGACTCAGAATCTTTAATTTGATATTTTTCAAATACCTCTGCTGCTTTTTTTTGTGCTTCTAAACGCTTTGGATCTTTAACATCTGATGTGTCCGGTATAGTTTGAACAATATAATCTACATTTTGTTTAAATTCTCTTTTATTATTTTCATCCGCTAAAGTCGTGTAATTACCAATGAAAAAGAAAACATCTTGTAAATCAGTAGCCATTTGATCTTTAATTTTTCCTAATGACTCTGCTTCTAAGGCATTTTCAATTAAGACTTCTTTTGCTCTATCTCTTTGAGCCTTAGGTACTGCATCAAGTACTTGTGAAAACTCTTTGTCTGAGTTCATAAGGTTTTCTATTGAAGCGTCATTATATAAAAAACTTTGATACATCAAACTGTTGTCTTGTTCTTTTTGTGACATTTGATACATTTCCATACGTACATCCATCACGATTCTTTCTCGTGACATGTCTACATTTCTGGTTAGTTGCATCCTTCTGTCTACTTCTTGATTAAACAAGTCTTGGGCAATTTTTTGCTGTCTCAATAAAATATTAGCAAATTGTGTATTCTCTGTGGTCGAAACTACATCTTGTAAAGGTGGAGAAAACGTAAGTATATTTCCTTTTTTAATCTCACCTTCTTCCCACTTTTTATATCGTTCATTTAATTCTTTGTCTGCTGCTATATCTTCTTGTGATCTATTTAAAGTTAAATACTGTAAGTTATATTCAACTATTGGGTCTTTTAGCATTTGAGCTAAAGAGTCTTCAAACGCCGCTGGATTCTTCAAATAATCGTTGATAAAAAGAATTGCATACGCATTTCTATCTGCGTAGTATTTTGCGACAAGGTCATTTCTATTTTGTGTTGGATTATCTAATAGCTCTTTGTCTGCATCTTCTTCGGCTTGTCTCATATTATACGAGTAAATATCAGACCAAAACTTCGCCTCTCTGTCTGACATCTTTTGTCGTTTTTTTTCTTTCTGCAGTTCTAATTTGCCAATTTTTTTTTCTTTATCTTCACCTATAAATTCAGTAACTTTATGCTCATACGTCACCAAACCAAGATAAGTCATGTTGTCGTCATCTGTTACTGTCGGGTCTTTAACTATAACTAAATTATCACTGTAAATAGACTGCAATGCATTTATATATTTGTCTCTAGCACCCGGATCAGTAATTTTACCTAGTGCTCTTTTCTGGACCATTTTATCAAGATTTTCTGCAGTGAACTCTAAGTTTTGGTCAAGTAAATCTAGATGAGCCTCATAATACATACCCATGTCAGGGTTGTCTTGTATTTCTTTAATTTGCTTATAGGTTTCAATATCTAATTGACCCGGTTCCATAATAACCTCTACATATTTGGATCTGCACTCAACACTATAATAAGTTTATCATCTTCATCATCTTGTGGCATCATAACATGTTCGTGCATCAATTTTTGATTCATGTCGTTACGTTTCCGAGCAATTAGATGATTGCCTATGGGTGCCATTTCTTGCTGATGGGGAAGAACAAAGGATTCCACGTCTGCTCTTGGTGGATGGTAAATAACGCCATCTTTTGTGACCTCTACAGTACCATCGGCCAACTGTTCACCTGTTAAAAGTTTCATGCCCATACCCATTTCCATATCTTTAATTACTGCACAAAAACCCATACCGGTGTCGTGTATATCTTCTACAACAAATCGGTCCGTGAGATATCGTCGGTAGTGCTTGGTATCTTCTGATGCAGACATGTCCAACACAATTTCTTTGTCTATACTATTGTACATTGATTTTCTCTCCTACCGTAAGTTGATCGTAATTTTCTATTTGTGGGTTCAGTTCTTTTAACTTAGGCTCATCTATCTTTAGTTTTTTTGCTATTTCACCAAAAGTATCACCTGATTTAACAATGTAGGGTTCTTTTGTTTCACTTTTTGTAAGTTCTGTATTCCAGTCTTCATCGAACTCTTTTTCAAATTGTTTTTCGTAGTAGCCCATGGCTTCAGTTGTCATGCCAGAAGTCATATTAACTGATTTACCATCAGGACTTGTATACTTAAATACTGGCTGACCGTCTGCTCCATATCCTGTAACGGTGTATGAATACTGCAACTTTTTAAGTTTTGCATCGTATTGAGATTGATTAATCTTTCCATCGGCCAAGTCTTGTTTAAGTTCTGCCATCGCTGGTTCATTCTTTAAAACAGGTGTAAACTCTGTATAGTTTTTCACTTCTTCTTCTACAGGGGTTTCTTCTACAGTGGTTTCTTCTACAGGGGTTTCATCTGCAGTGGTTTCTTCTACAGTGGTTTCTTCTACAGGGGCTGCTTCCGCAGGAGATGTATCTTGAATAACCTCCTTCCCCTTTTTCTTTATTCTTGCAGAAAGAAGTTGTTGTACAAGACTTCCTCCTGCTTTAGCAACCTTTCTTGTCCCTTCAAAACTAGGCTCAACTAATTCTTTTAATTGTTCAATATCCTCTAAATCAACTGATGGTGTTGGTAATTGCTCCAACACGTCCAGTGCATCTTGTCTACTTTTTGGATCTGTAGGAGCACCTGGTGGTGTCTCACCTTCAAAATCATTATCTAAATCTGCCATTCTTCTTGAAAGTTCGTCATCATCTAATTTAATTAATTCGTCAAAATCAAACTCAGTTTTCAATGTTTCAATAATTTCTGCTCTTTCTCTAAATTTCTCTGAATCATGATATGCTATTATCTCTTCATCTGACATTTCCAGTGTTTCCGGATCTACACCATATCTTTTTAATGTATTTACAGTCTCAACCATTTCATTTTGCTTACTATCTATGTCTCCTCGTGGGTCTTCTTCTAATTGTTCTTTAGTAAGTGTTACATCTTTGTCTTTTGTTTCACCTTCAGATGTTTGTGTTGCTACATTCTGTTGGTTTTGTGTCGCTTCTTCTTCTTTTCTTTTTTGCTCCGCATCTATTCTTTTTTGCTGCGCGTCCATTTCATCTTTTGCGGCCTGAATATTTATATTTACTTGTTCTTGATACTCTCCAAGTAAACCTTCTCTACCCATCTTTCTCATTTCTCTTCTTGTTGGGCGCGTCCCTTCTATAAGTATTAAGTCTTCTTTGGGTATATTTTCTATCTCTTCCATCATTATGTTTCTTTGCTCTCTGCGTTCTTTTCCACCTCTTACGGCTTCTACTGCTCCAGTAGTTTTATCTGCAACAAAACCAGCGGCATCTCCTATTGCACCTACAGTGCCTAAAGCGGCATCACCCATAAAGCCAACAATGTTTCTATCTGCTTCATCTTCACCAGCAAACTTAACTCTTTTTTCACGTAGATATGGACTTTGTAAAAATGGATTTGTTACACCTGTTTCTTCTTTTTTGGGGCCTTGTAATCCAATAATTTGCTCACCCAATTCAAGTTCATAATTTTTGGCTTTTTGTAATTTTTGCTGATTTTGTTTTTCTTGTAAGTCGTGTAAAGCCAAATTGGTATTATAATCTTTTGTAACATCATCTGCAATTTGTCTGTCTGTCCTCTTTCTACCAGATTTTGGGTCAATCAGTGGATTGTCTATGTCTACTTGACTTTTTTCATCAGCAAACAAATCTTCATAACTATTTGAAGATATTATGAGTTCATTAGTTGTTGTATCACCATACGCATTAGGATTGCCTAATTTGTTATCACGAATAAACCCATCTGCAGCGTCTGAGGCTAGAATATTTGTACCCTCTATATATAATTTTTTATCCTCTCCCACTACAATTTTTTTACTTTCTTGCCAAGTATCAATTATACTTTCCCTTAATGTTCCGACATCATTAACTGCTTTTGTTTGTTCTTTAAGTTGGGCCATGTTTTCAATTTTGGATATACCTGTAATTCGATTTTTAAGTTTATCTCCAATACTACTGACAACTTTTTGAGTTTGTAAATCAGACTCAATAGCACCGATTCTATTTTTTTCAGTGGTCCTTGTGTTTTCTATACGAGCGTTATCATCAGAAGCGTTTTTTCTATTACGTTCGGCATTTGCAGCCGCAGCTTCTTGCTGTCTTTGGATTTCCGCATCTCTAGCATTTTCAATTTGTTGTTTTTTTAAAGGAAAAAGTTCCTCTTTTTCTTCAAGTCTTTCAACTTGTTTTTGAGTCATTTCTAATTCTTTACGTAAATTCTTATCTGCTCTACTCTTTAGCCTTTCTTCTTGCATACGAAGTTGATTCGCTTGCAATGCTGCCATTGAATAGGAACGTAACGCTTGAGCCAAGGTTGGTTGATACGCAAGCATGTTTTGCGCCATCGCAACAGTTTGTAAATCATCAGTCATTGTAAACCTCTATTTATTTAATAAAATCACTTGTTCTGCATACCCATCTGGAAGGGTTATTCCTAAATCATCTGCGGCATCTGCTATATCTAAAGCGGTTATAGTTTTTTTGTTTTTCAAAGCAAGTTGCAGATCCCTTACCTGTTGAGCTGATAAATCAGTGCCTGCTGCCCTTGCCATACTTTGTAGTAAAGTTGCACTATACTTGGCACCCTGAGCACCCAACATAGGTGCTATTCCTGCTTGTATTGCGCCAAGAGAATCTGTAATTAGTTTTGTTTCTTGTAATCTCAATCCTAATGCTGCTTGTTTTTGACGTTGTTTTTCGGCCAACGCTTGTGCTCTTCTCATGGCATCTCTTTCCAAAACAAATTCCAAGCCTGCTTTTTTTACATCTGTTGCTTTTTCCGTGACAACAGACATTACATTTTTAATTTGTTTTAAAGACATCTGTCCTTGATTTGCAGCAATTGTACTTCGAGCCACTTCTCCGGCTACCTTTGCTGCGCCGCCAGCGGTCTGTGCAACTCTTTCCATGTCTTTTTCAGTTTCTCGTCTTAGTTCTGCCTCATCAATT
>CAACVF010000001.1_pt2 | contig 18028 bp, 20 predicted proteins | sample 2381781 | NCBI WGS metagenome assembly CAACVF01 (sample SAMEA5211967, study PRJEB30684) | marine metagenome | biome: Marine; feature: Epipelagic; material: Water | collected 2015-10-15 | depth 60 m | reverse complement strand
GATTGGCTTTTTAAATTCTCTGCAACATCACCTACAATTGTTTGAACTTTTTCTCCAACAGCCATACCTACATCATCAGCTTGAGATATTAAAGGATCTCCAGATCCCATAACATTACGCAATTCTTCTGCATCTTTAATTATTAAATTTAATTGCGTTTCATCAAAATCTCTTATGATTGATGGTCCTGCTCTGCGAAAAATATCTTCTGATTTTAATTGCTGAAGATCTCCAGTTTGTTGCCCAACTGTTAAAGGATATTTAGATGTGACTTGTGTTTTAGGTTTAAATGCATCTGCTGCTGCTTGAACAGCAGGTTGATATTTTGGTGCAGATAATTTCTCAACACCTTTAATCCCTGCACGAGTTGCTCCTTTTATTGCTTTTCCTCCATATTTTAAAGCTGGTGGAACTACAACATCAGCAGCCATGCCTATTGCAGTTGGTATTGCAACATCAGTTGCTAATCCTGTCATCGTTTTTTGTGTCTGTCTATTTACCTCTGGAGCAAGTTGTTTTTCAATTATTTCGCTAATTGTTTCTGTTCCACCATATCCAAGAAAACCTCTTTTCAAACGACTAATAAGACTTTTTCCTCCTTGCACCCATTTAGAAGCAGGAATATATTTTACCAATTCTGAAGTAAATTCTCCAACATCCATAGCAGAAATTCCTGGTTTGTTTATATAATATGGCTCATCATTCCAAAGAAGTATCGGATTATTATATTTATCAGCACGAACTCCTCCCCATTCAGGATATTCATCAAAAGCATTTTTATATATTTCAGCTTTTTCCCAAGGACTATCAACAGCATATCCTGATAAATTTTGCCAAAATGCTTTATCAAACATATCCAATTTATTTATAGAAGAAGAATCTATTTCTGAAATTTCTTTCATATCCATAAATTCATGTGTTGGTTCAGCTTCAGCTTCTGTTTGAGTATTGGTTACTGTTTGCTGATTATCAATTACTTCGGTTTCTTCTTCATCTATATTGATTGATGTTATATTATCAGCCATTAGGTGCTCTCATTGCTTTTTCTAAAATTTCTACGAGAGTCTTTTTTTTATATCTTCTATCTAATTCTATTCCTATTTCACGACCTTTTAATTCAAGCTGTTTTTTAGTCAATTTACTCAAATCTTCAGAATTATCTGCTATAAAAACTCTATGTAAAAAATTTGCAAAACTTTCCATCATTATATTCTTCCTTTCCAACCTTTAACAATATATTGAATGCCATCCCATTTCCCTCCAAATTGACCTTCATTTACGATAACAACTCCATTAGGAAGACTATTATACCAATTTCTTAATTCTTGTCCTGCTGCTGTTTTTTGCTCATCAGATCCTTTTTCCATAGCTTTAACTTCTTCAGAATGCCCTGGGAAAGTTTGAAATATTCCTTCTTTCCAAACAGGATCTTTTTCTAATATCTTTTGAATTTTTTCAGGAGAAAGTTTTGGATTTGCCCAAAGCTCCATCTCTTTTGCCGTTAACTTTTCATTAATTATAGAACTTTGTCTTAAAGCATAAAGACTTATGTAATTTTGTAATGGTAAATTTCCATAATCTAATACAGCTTTTTGATAAGCTTTAAATTCCATATCAGATGTTGAACCTGAACCAACTGGACGCATTAATGGTGCTAATGCAAAAGACATAGCATCAACATTCTGTCCACCAATAACAGTTGCACTATCTAGTCCAAAAGCGATATTTGCAAATTCATAAAATGGCTGTGTTAAGTTTTTAAGTATATTTGTATCTGTTTGTCCAGATAATAATGATACCATAAGCCCATCTGTTCTTGGGATAACATTACGAGATTTATTAACTGCTGTGTCATATGCTTTGCTTAATAATTTAACTCTTTCATTCCTTATTTTAACAATTGGTGGTTCTGATGCATCTTTAGCAGGAACCATATTAACATTTGCAATTTGTCCATTTTTAACACCAAAATTAAGTTGTGCATAAGTATCTCCGAGGATAAAATTTTGCCCTTTTAAATTTTCATCATCTGTAATAATTTGCTCAACGACATTTTCAAATCCTGGAGCACTCTCTGGAACACCAGATTCTATTAATTGTTTCCTTGCCAGTTCTCTTGCTACATCTAGATCTTCTGCATATACCCAATTAACCATCCCTCCAACAGTGTTTTTATAACTTGGAGCTGCAGTGCTTAATGGGTATATAAATGCACTTGTTAAAGAATCATTCAAATATGTCCCTTTTATGCCTTGTAAATTTCCTTGAGCATTTAAAACAGGACTTCCTATAAGAGCATTATCACCAGGAACTAATTTTTTATAAAACTCCCCAAATGTGCTTGTTGGATATTGCGCTAATGCGTCTGCTTCAGACATATAAGTTGCTGTCCCGATATCTATATTTTTAACAGTTTTTGGTTTATTCAATGCAGCTGATAATGATACAGCACCAGTCAATATATCTTTGTTTCTTGTTTGATCTAACTGTTTTTGTGCCATCCTTGTTTTAAGGAATTCTTGCCCTGCAGTCCCTGCTGCACCTATCGCTGTTGCTCCTGGTTTTGAAGACTCTTCTGCCATTTTAGTAAAGAACAAGAATGCTTGCTCTTCAGGAGAAAGAAGATTTTGTTGAGGATATACACTTTCCATAAGATTTATATATGGAGAAAGTGCACCCAACTGAGGATTTAAATTATTAGGATTAGTTCCAGAAGCACCTAATTGCAATAATTTTTTTGTAAAATCTACCATTATTGTAACATCTTGTATGCACTATAAAGAGAACCAAGACCACCGATCGTTTGACCATACACACTTGGCGACTGTATTACTTCACCACCACGTTGCATTGCAAATTCACGAGTTTCATAAGGAATTCCTTTTAAAGCACCGATTGCAAAATTTAATGAGCTAAAAGGATATTCCCTTTGCTCTACGAAATCTCTATATGCTAATTCTAAAGCTTGTGTATCTAAAGTTCTTTCAGCTTCACCTGCACCTAATAATCCAACAGCTTCTTGTTCAGAAAGACTTTGAACTAAAGGAGCGATATCTTGATAAGCTCTTGCTCCTGTTAAACGAGCTGTTTGAGTTAAATCAAATATTCTTTCATCTCTAGCTTTATCTCTTTCAGCTTGTGCTGCAGAAAATTCTAATCCTCTTACACCAGCATCAGAAAGTATTCTTCCTCTTTCTCTAGCTTCATTCCTAGTTAATTCTGCTTGCTCAACTCCCATTCTAGCATTACCAAAAGCACCACCACCATAAATAGCTGATGCATCTTGCCTTGCTCTATCAAAAGTTTGCGAGACGTCTTCTAATGCAGGATCAACAGAACTCATAAAAGTAGGCATATATTTATCTAAATCTGCTTGCCCAAATGCTTGTGGTTGAAGTTGTCCTATATTTTGTGTAAAATCGCTTAATAAACCTTCTGTTCCTCTAACTCCAGCTTTTCCTTCTATATATCCTCGCCAATCTCCACCTTCATTCATTAATTTTTGAACAGCTTGTTGCTCTGTTGGAGTTAATTTAGAAAGTTGGTCTGCAGGATTAGTTAATCTTTGACTTGTCATTCCTGTGTCTGGATCTGTTACAGTTTCATAATTCAACTGTGCTGCTGTTCCATCTTCTCCGAGTTTACCATAAACAGGAAGACGAGCACTATCAAAAGTTTGTAATGGTTGGTCAGCTAAATTTACTGCTTCAGCAAATAAAAGTTGCCCACCTTTCGAGACCCATTCAGGTATTTGTGTTCCTTCAAGAACATCAGTTTCTGTAGGAATTATCTCTGTTTGAGCTGTACACATACCACCCATTAATTATTTCTCCACATAAGTACACCCAGCTTTAACAAAACCGAGTTTTTCATAAAAATTATCTTTTCTTTCCATATCACCAAAATATATATGTCCTAACTTAATATTTAATTTAGCTTCTTTTCCGACATTAATAAATTCTTTTATTAAAGAAATTCCTGCTTTGGTTTTTCTATACTCTTCAAGAACAAAAAACCAAAGATCTCCTAAAACTTTATCTTTTGAAAACCAATCTTCTGCAGCATAACCTCCAATTGAACCTATTAATTTTTTTTCATCATTTATAGCCACAACTACAACCCCAACTTTCATAGCATGTATTACAGAGTCGGTAACTTTGCTAACATCTAAACTTGGTATTTTAACTTCTGCTTCACTGTGCATTTTCATTATTAAGTGAATAAGTGCAGAGATATCTAAAGCATTTGCTCTTCGTATCTCCATTACATCATTCCACTTAATGCACCCATCTCAGCTTCTGCATTACCACCACCGATTCCAGCTTCTGCTAATTGCATCATTAATGGCTCTAGCTCTGGAAGTAATTTCATTAAAATCCTTGCTGTGCTGCCATCTATAACTTTATCTAATTGTTTCAACTCTTCAGGAGCTAAACTTTCAAGACGAGACATAAGAACCATTTGTATTTTTGGATCTGCAACTTTCATCATCTCAGAAGTCTCTGCACCCATAGCTTGATTTAATGTCGGAGAAGCTCTTTGTGGGGCTGGTGCTGGGGCTGGTGCACTCGGTGCCATTGGAGCTTCTCTAACAGTTTCTTTCATCATCATTTCTTCTTCAATTGCCAATTTTTTTCTCCTTGTAAAGTATTGACCAATCAGACTTTTCACAGAATAATCCAATTACCCAACATGTTGGTTCGCCAATTTTCCTATATACCTTGCCTAAATAATCTGGTTTATCTCTTTTACCATATATATAAGCAATTTCGTTTGCACGATGTTTCGCAATATGTCTCCAGAATTTAACATGACGACCTTTTCGCATCTGTTTAACTGTAGATATTGCCCACACGTGATAACCTCTTACATGAGTTGGTGTTAAATAATCTTTTGTAAATCTATAATCTAAAATTACATCTTCTCTGCTTAATAATTTTTGTCTCATTAATTCATTACAAATAACTCTGCCACCACTACCAACCATAGAACCGATAGTTGAACCGATAAAGCCACCAATAGGACCACCGATTGCTGTTCCTATGGCACTCCCAACAGTTGCACCAAATGCAGAATCTGCTGCTTCTTCAACTCTTTCTAGAGGTTTACCACTACCAGTTATAAGATTTACACCGAAACTTACAGCAAAATTACTTGCCATAGCTGTTGGTGCAAATGCAGAATCTGCTCTAGCACCAAATGCATCTTTACTCCAGAATCCTGGTTCAGCTGCAATCCCATCAGTTACAATGTTCCCTGCTGTTGCTTTTATTGGTCCAGCAGAAGTTTGACCATAACCAAATTGTCCAGTAGTAGGAGCTCCTTGTCCTGCTAAACTTGCAGAAGGAGCAGCACTCATACCATATCCTGAAGAAACAGGACTAGCATAAGATGACATTTTTGGTGCGACAGTTCCTTGAACTGAACTTGTAGTGTATGATGGTGAAGTTCCTCTTTTATTGTAAATTGTACCAGATTTGTCCATAAAAATGTTTTCGTCTGTAAAATCAGGTGAAACTGAAGGATCGTTAAGTGTTGGACTGTATTCATATCCTATTGGTGCTTTATTTGCTAATGCTTGAAGTTCTTCTCCTTGAGTTTTCATAAAAGGTGTTGCTTTTTTAAGAGAATACATTCCTACAGAATCAGTGCCCATATCTGCTTTTACTGCGTCTGTTAATCTAGCATCTGAACCAAAAGGATCAAAACCAAGACTTCCTAATGTATTATCAGATGCATATAGTGCTGCACTTGCTGCTTCTTGTAAAAATGGTTTAATAGTTTCTCCACCAACTTGTTTTAAAATATCTATTGTTGATATCTCTTCAGGAGTTAATTCGTCTCTTCTTTGGTCTGCTTCTGCAATCCAAGCTTTATCTTCATCAGAGAAATTCTCCCACTCCTCAAACATTTTAATAGGATCACCACCAGTATCTCTTCTTAGTCTTTGGTAAATAAATCTTTGAGAAGGATTAAATCCTGTGCCATAAAAATAACCACCACCAGATTTATCATCATAACCTCTATTATAATATTCAGTTTTATATGGTATCCCTGTTTCTGGATCTGTAAGAGTTCCTAAACTCCCTAATCCAGAACCAATTATTCCTGTATTTATTTCAGCCATTATCCTATAACTCCTCTATTCTTTAAATCTGTAATTAATGTCCCAAGGACATCTGCTAATTCTGCTAAAGTTGTTGAGTCTGCATCCATTGTTCTATCTAATGTTACATTTGAAACATTATAATTATCAACTGATGCTGCTAAATTTGTACTTGATAAATTTAATTCTAATTGATTAATTAAAGTATTTCCCCATCTGACATTATAATCTACAGGAGCACTTGGTAATCTTCCTCTTCTATTACCTGTTGTCATCTCATTCCATCTCCTCTTAAATTAATCCTAAATCTTCCAAGAGACCAGCTGTCTCCGATAGCTGAACTTGAAAAACGGAATTTCATCTGCCTTCCTTTTGCCCTCAAGCTTAGTTTACTTGTAGTTTGTGAAATAGTAAATGGTCCTTTTGTAGTTTCTGTTCCATTAGGATATGGTGCTGATTTTAATGTTAAATCAACTGTACCAGTTATTGTGGCATCTGGAATAACTCTATCAATCATAAAAAGGTTGGTTCCATCAGGAGAATCAGCCAATGACAACTCTAATGGAGAGCTTTCTACATAAGCTGTCATCGCAGTTCCATTGTCATCTGTACCAGTTTCTTGATTGTAAAGTTTACCATCTGGATCTGCTGCATAAGGAACAGTTCTAACACCGAAAGAGTCGTGCCATGTTGTTCTAGCCATAGAACCTAATGTCCAGACATTTTCTTCGTAATTGTAAATTATATATTTATCTGGCTCTTCATCTGAAGAACTATTACTTACATAGAACCACATAACTTCTTTAAATTCTCTATTTAAAGCTCCAAATATTTTTTGTGTTTGTTGAGAATTTAATGTATCAAAAATAAAAAATTGCATAGGACAAGGAAGTTCTTTTACAGCACCATCAAATACAAAGAAATTATTCCTGCCCATCCAATAAACTGTTCCTGACTCGTTAACCATAGAACGTAATGATATTGGACCACAACCAGTACCTAATAATCTAAATGCAAATGTAAAAGGAGGACCAACAAAAGCCATGCCATACATAGCTTCATCAGTACCTATAAAAATTTCTTCACGAGTTCCAACTGCAGCCATTATTTTCGTTCCTTCTTGTAATCTTTGACTACCTGCTGTTGTTGATGCTGAAACAGTCCAATTATTATATTCTCCTTGATCTGACCATGCAACTAACATAGGATCTTGCGCACTTACAGAGCTATCATAAGATCCCATAGAAACAACATGTCTATCAGGGAAAGAAAGTGTAGTAAATCTAGAAGTTATAGGAGCATTACTTATTACAGTTGCTCGTGTTGCGACTCCACTAGATGCATCCCAATAATAACTTTTATTATTACTTACTGTTGCAATAAGATCTTCTCCCCAAAGGTTTAAACTCCATATTGTTAATTCTAATGTAACAGCACTTCCTGAACGAGCTGTTCCCCAAGTAGAGCCACCCCATGTTCCTGTGCCATATCCTAATGCTGTTGATGCTGTAGCATTATTCATGCCTTCATCTTTGCCAATTAAATATTTTGCTGTTACAGAGCTACCACCACCAGCACCTGTTGCATTTGCTGCTGTTAATGATGTAATTTGATAAGCATTAACAGAAGTAATTGTTCCTATTTTATAAGCACCATCAATAGTAACATTATTAAAAGTTGCTGCGTTTGAAAAAGAAACTATTTCTCCTGTAGCTGCACCATGCCCTGTGTCTGTAACTGTAACAGTTTTAGAGCCATCAGCTGTTGTAAAAGGATTAGCACCTAAACTGCTTGTTTTTCTTAAAGGTGTTATATCATAAAATTGACCATCTAACAAAATTAAAAGTTGCTCTTCTGTTCCTAATGCAACAAAATCTGTCCCATTTAGAGATCTCCAATTTATCATAGCTCTGCATTTACCAGCAGGAAGAGTTGTAGAAGATGTTATTGTAGGTGGTGTAGTAGTTTCTTGAAGCCAACCACCAATTTTAGCAGGAAAACCATTTTCAAAACGAACTTTATCACCATCAACCCAATAAGGACCAACTTGTCCTGCTGTATAAGAAGGTATGTCTTTTACAATTCCTGGTTTTATATCAATCCCTGTTAATGGCATTATTAGTCATCCTTTTTAACTAATTCTTTTTTTTGTATTTTATTACCATTTTTAATGGTTCCTATCATGCCCATACCAGCTTTGCCAACCCTATACCCAAAAGAAGCACTAATGCTAATGTAGATACAGTTTGCAAACCAATCAGGAGTGCTTTCATCAAGAAATACAAATCCTTCTTTTACTGCATCTTGTGTCCATGGTAAAAAACATCCTGCAAGAACTGCAATAAAGAAAATAGTCCATGCTTCGTCTTTCCAAGAACCTCCCATTTGCTCTGTAAGAGATTTCTCCATATCAAGCTCACCAGTCGCTTGTTTCTCATAAACAGTAGCTTCTGCTTTTGCTTTTGCGACTTTTATTTCTGTTTGAGCTTTCTTTTCTTCCATTTTGCCTTTTACCCAAGTGCCAGCAATATCTCCAACAGAACTTAATAATCCTCCAATTAATGGTAATGCCATTACATTTGCCTCCATAACATTGTTACAAGCATAACTATCGTAGTCCCACAAAAACCAATCATTATAGCTTCAATTCTTTTTATACGAGTAATCGTTTCTTTCCAACGTTCTGCACATACTGCTTCATGAGTGTTTAGTTTTGAGTCTGCTTTTCTAGCAACTTCAATAGCTGTTAATCTCCTAGCCAATGATTATCTCCGATAATTTTCTACATTAACATCTGTAGTCCAACGATTAACTCTCGCCACAACATCTACTGTACCATCACCTTTAAAGGTATCTGTATGCAATGCAATAAATGCTGCCATATCAGATGCTCCATCTATTGCTGTACAGATATTGCCATGATCCGTTCTAATTGCTGCCATATATGTAATCACAGCTGAAGGAATTGCCGTATCAGCAGTAACTTTTCGTTGTATTAACCAGTCAAACCCTTTTAATAATCCATTAGCATCCGTTGTTGCTTTATTTTTAGCAGTAGTTTTTAGTCCATAATTAATTATTTTTGTTGTACCATCTAATTCAAACAATTGATTGCCTTCTTCATCTTTAGCATCTTCGTCAGCTAGTTTCTTATCCGCAGATTTAGTTATTGTTTCAACTACTTTATTTCCATCAACTGCATAAGTTGGATCATTAGAAACATAATATTTATCATCTAATTTTGCTGCTGCTGTAACAGGATATATTTTTATTGATAATTTATCAGAATCAGACATAGCATTTAATTCTGCTTTATCGTAATTCCTATTGTTTATGGTGATTCTCGAAGGAAACTCTCCATAAACATTTGTTATTTTATTTGAGTCGTCTACTAATGCCCACATTATTTTTCTCCTTTGTTAATTAGCTGGTCCATATTTAAAGGGATTAGATCCCCACGCCATATACACATATTTATTACCATCAGTACCATTGATTGAATTTGAATCACCTCTAATTTTGAATCCATTGCTAAGGAAATCTACATCAGACGTTGTATCAGAAGTATTTATAGCAACAGCACTCCCGTCTAATACCATCCAATGATCAGCTGGATTAACAGGATCATTTATAGCGTCATATGTTCTCCAAGAATTAGCACTATCATAATCTTTGATCAATATAAAAGCTGGTTTAAATCCAGTATAAACAAATGTACCATCATTAGAATTATTTCCAACATACATATCATATTTAGAATAGCCTTCTATATTTACAAATACATACATAAGAAAATTATGACCACTTTGAGATATAGTCATTCCACCACCTGTAGCACTTGTTCTATTCATTCCTAATACAGTAGCTGTAGTGGTACTACTATTTACAGTTCCATTAGTAGATGTTGATCCTGTAGAAGCATAAGAGGTATAAAAGTAATTATTATTGGGAATAGAACCAGCATCAATCATAAAAACATGCCATTGTTGGTTATTACTATTATTACTTCTGTCTTTTAGTAATACCATATTTGGTTTTTTACCCAGACCATGAGCTAATGTAAAATTACTTGTACCTCCATCACCTACATATTGAACTATAGAAAACCCTGCATCAGTATTTGCTTGAACAGTAGTTGCTAAAGTTCCTCCACTTGGAGTTGTAGTTGTTCCTCCATTACCTTTCCAGTACCACATTTGTTGCGTATGACTACCAGAATTAAACCAACTGCCACTTGTTAAAGTAATATCATTACCACTCTGAGCATTAAAATTGTATTGTGGAAGTGTTGCTTCTGAGTCAACTGTATTCATTTTTAAATATTTATTATTAGAACTAGCTCCAAACCATCCTCTACTTGTATCTAGTGTGTACCAATCTTGAGCTTGTACTGTTGATCTATTCCAACCCATGTCTATTTGAAATTGAGTTTCTAATGTTCTTCCAGAACCATTACCTGTGTATTGTAACATATTAAATTGTAGTTGCGGATAATTATCGTCAGTTTGTGCAGGATCTACATTTGCATCCATTGATAATCCTCCTGCTGACCAGCATGTAAAACCTGAAGGTGGAGAATAATAAAAATCTCCTTGACCATTGCCATCTGCATTCCCTTGACTGGTGAGAGCTCCAGAAAAAGCTGATGACTGTCCAAAATTTAATATCCAATTAGTATCACCTATAGAAGATATACTAAAAGCAGGAACAAGAGTAATACTGCCAGCAGTAAATGTATTAGCTGGATTTGTACCAGAAGCAGGAACACCTGTGCCTGTATCTGAATTATTCCAATTCATAGTTCTGGAACTAGAACCTCCATCTTGACCATAAAATATTTTACCATTATCAAAATCTATTGCTACACCTATAATTGTTCCTGTAGTAGGATGTGTGCTATTCATAGTAGCACTATTACCATTTACATAAGTTTGACCAGAATTGACTCGTAAATTGTATGTGTCAGGAATTTGTATAGCAGTATTATTACCAAATAGTGTACTTTCTGGCTCAACAAAACCCCAGCAATAATTTCCAACTGTTGTGTCATTATTCCAATATACTTCAAAATAATATTTTCCTGTAGAAGCACCCATAGTTGCAGGAATAGCAACATTTCCTGCTGAACTACGACTCATTTTTAAGTTGCCTTCAGTAATAGTAAGACCACTTTGTTCAGTTAATGTATTTAAAGTGCAACAATTTCCCGTAGAACTTGCTCCAAAAGTTGGAGAGTCTACTGTTTGATGGTCTACTCCCAGATTATTTGCTGTCCAATCATTATTGTTACCTGAAAAATCTTCTCCAAAGTCACTTGAATTAGTAAATTTTAACCAACAACCATTATTACCAAATGTAAGTCCACTAGGATCTTTAGGCACCCAGACGCCATTTTTGGTCTCGCCGAAATCTGAAATAGAAGGTACTGTTCCTCCATCAATCATTATAAAATCAGCTATGTAACCATTAAAATAACCTGTTCCATTATATTGATATCTTCCTATATTGTTTTCATTACTTTGCATTCCAAATCCAATTTGCGTACCTGAACCTGGATAACCTGTTCCATCAAGATTCCAAAAAGTAGTATTTCCCGTTGTATAGTGAACCCCATTAAGATAATATTTTACTCTATTTACACCTGTACCTTGTGTTGCATCATAAAGAAATACCAAATGGTACCATGCACTAAAATCTCGTTTTTTAAATTTACTTCTACCATTTTGGCCACCGTTATCAGTGTAGTAACCTACATTATCTGCTTCTTCATTTACAAAAAGTGCAGCTAACTTACTTTGTGCACAAGATGCCATATATTGATTTCCAGTCTGACCATCATCTCCTGCTTTTTTAAACCAAAAAGATATAGCTTTTTTATCACTATTTGTAGAAGCACTACCTGCTGTTCTAGTTAAATAAGTAGAACTCCCATCAAATCTTGCACTATTAGCTATTTGGTAATCATAAAAATCGTCAGCTGCACCACCTGAACCAGCAGCACCCATTAATGCTTGTTTGTTAGCTCCTAAACTCATTATGCCATCGCCAATCCTGCAGCAAATCCATAAAAATTAGTGCCACCATCAAAAGTAGTTAATGTAATCACATCGACTCCAGAAGTTGTTAATGTAGGAGCAGTACCTCCTGCCCATTTAGCAGAATTTCCTCCACCACCATGAGCACCAGCTTTAAATGTAATTGTACCAGCACCACCATTTGTAATAATAAGAGTTATAGAATTAGATTGACTTGCTAATGAATTTGTAATTCCTACATTAAAAGTACCACTACCTACAGTAAAAGATTGAACATTACCAGTTGTTAAATCTAAATCAAATGCTCCTGTTTTAGAACCATTAGCATAAACGGTTTCTGCATAATCTTTCATTTGTGCTTGTTTTACTACATCATCCGAAAGAACAATAGCACCTGTGCCATTAGTTGCTATAGTAATATCGCCATTCGCTCCATCTGTAATTACAATTGAACCAGAGTTTGTGCCACCATTTGTATCTAATTCAAGGTCAAATGCACCATTTGATGATATTTTACCTGAAGCAGCACCACTTCCTATAGAAACTTCACCTGTACCATTAGGAGTTATTTCAATATTCCCATTTGCAGCATCAACTATTTTAATGACACCAGAGTTCGTTCCTCCATTAGTATCTAATTCTAAATCAAATGCTCCGTTTGTTGAAATTTTCCCTTCAGCAGCACCACTTCCTACAACCAATTCACCTGTACCATTAGGAATTACAGAAACATTACCATTTGCAGCATCAGTAATTGTAATTTTACTAGAATTGGTGCCAGAATTAGTTTCTAAAGTTAAATCATATGCACCATTTGATGAAATGACACCTTCTTCTGAACCACCACCAATTTTAACAAGATCTGTATCAAGAACAACGTCTCCTGTACCATTAGGTGCTACATTAACATCACCATTACTATCTGTACTTGAAAGTGTATTTCCACTTAAAGAAAGATTGCCAAAAGCAAGTTTATCTGTAATAGAAATAACTTCATCACTCGCATCACAATAAATAATATTTGTTTTTGCATTAGGAATTGTTACTTTTGCTGCCCCACTCCCTTGTGACATTAAAATACTGTATCCTCCAGAAGTAGCATTTTCAATTAAAAAATATGCTGTTGTAGTCGCTGGTGCGACTGTTATAGTGCAATTTTGACTTAATGTTCCTGTAAATTTAATTACACGATACATACCATCTTGAACATTACTTGATCCACTACTAGGAGAACCTGCTCTGACTGTTAAAGTCGCTGTTGATGCATCTGATAAAGCTACGGATTTATATGCCGTAATTCTATCCATAATAGCCCAATTAAAGTTTGTTGTGTTCCCCCAAGTTCCAGACTGATCGCCTGTGGCCATCTCTTCGATGCCGAAATTTGTTGAATAAGAACTTGCCATTTTAATCTATCCTTATAATTGCTGTCGTTCCTGGAGCTGGAAAGACTATTGTAAATGTTCCACCTGCTACTGTAAAATCACCACCAAATGCTAAAACAGCAATCGCTTTATTACTATTAGTTGCATTATATATTAATGCACCATTCGCTGTAAACGATGCTGAACTCCAAGCTGGATTATCAGAATCAAAATATGCTGCTGTTCCTGATGTAGATACGACTTTGTTAACTAAAGTGTAACCAGCAGCAGTATAACCTGCACCCGAAACTTCATTAGATGTACTATATGCTGTTGTTGCTGCACCTAAAGATGCTGAACTTGTGTACAAAGCAATTTTCAAAGTATCTGCAACTAAATCGTGTTGCTCATCTAGACACTCTGCTTTAAAACTTGTACACATTGCTTGTGATATTGCCATTATATTCCTCCATTGTATTCTGCTGCATAATCTCGTTTCATCTCTTCTTGAAGCATTGCAATCGCTTCATCGAATTGAGTTTTATATAAAGATAACGTTTCTGGTGCTTTTAGAAAAGCACTAGCTTCATATAAACAACCACTTAACAAAACATTAACAGCATTGGTACTAATCCAAGTTGTTGTATTTCCTGAAGATAAACCAGTTTCAGGAGCGATGTAATCCACATTAAAAGCATAAGCTGTATCTGGTGTTGGTGCCATGCTTATAACCATTCCTGCTGGTGAAGCAGAATCTGTACTGTAGAATAATGGTGTTCCTTGTGTCGCAGAATTTGGCCAATAATCTCTAAGATAAGAATCAATTCTGTGATTAAGATATTGAACGTTGCTTGAGTTAGTTATAGAAACTTGTCTAATCATTCTTGCTGGTGCGATTGTATAACTTACTGTCCCTTGAACTGTATTACTTGCAACTGCTTTTCTATAACAAGGTAAATTCGGTGCTCTTTGGAATATAATTTCTTCAACTTGAGCAATAATTGCATCTATAGATGCTGCAAATTCTGTGCTATCATCTTCAACGAAATTTTTAATTTGTGTTACTAATTCAGTATAATTCATTTATTGTCCCCATGTATCATCACCCCAAGACTCATCACCCCAAGAAGTTGTAGTTATTGTTACAGAAGCTGTTCCTATTTCACCTTCTCCTTCAACACCTGAAGCTGTTATTGTATGACCGAGGAAAACTTGCTCTGTTCCTAATGCACCTGTTGCATTTACTCCAGCAACATCAACTTCTGGAGCTGGATTACTTATTCCCCAAGCACCATTCCCCCAAGGACCAATTCCCCATCGGTTGTGGTCTAGGTTTGGTACTGCTGTTCCTAATGCACCTGTTGCATTTACTCCTGTCTCTGTTATGCTTAAATTAGGACCATCACTTTCTCCGTATGTTCCAATAGTTCCTGTTCCTGCTACACCTGTTACAACTTGCTCTGTTGTAAATCCTGCTATAGTTCCTATTGCACCTGTCGCATTTACTCCAGTTTCTGCTAAAGAAAGTTCTATTAGAGGATTAAAAGGTGAAGTAAAACCTGTTGCACTAGCTCCAGATGGATAAACCTCTTGAGAGAAATCTATCAAAACAGAACCTATTGCACTGTGTCCTGTTGGGAAAAGAGGTTTTCTATATTGTGTAGAGTCTAAAGTTTGCGGAACATCAGCATAAGATAAATTATTATCAAACCAACCATACTGTAAATTTATTTGAATATTTGTAGGATCATTATCTGGTCTTGGCTGAAATAAAGCGACTGCATCTATTACATTTTTTGCAGGTTTTAATTGTGGTTGCTTTGGTTCATATTCTTCTGGTTCAACACGAAGATGATTCCATTCAGTTTTTAAATCCCTATATTTAAGTCGGAATCCACTTCTGTCTGAAATTGCTAACGATCTTTTTCCTGTTGCGTACCTAGTCATATCAATATAAATTCAATCCTGTTGGTCTTACTCTTATAGATACATTTGGTCCTTCTTCAGCAGAAGCAAATCCAAATGCTCTTTCATATAAATCAAATAAACCAGAAGCTCTATCTGGTGCAAATTTTATAGCTAATTTTGCAGCAAGTCCTGCACACATAGCATCATTCCATCTATATGGAACGTCTGCATCTTGATTAGAAGCTGTTACATCTTGTATCTGAAAAACTCCATAATATTTTAATGTATCATTAGCATTATCTGGCACTGGCCAAAGTTTAATTTTAGGAGTATATTGACGATCCATCATATATTGAGAAGCAACACCACTAGTTGTTTTATCAGGAAGTGAATTGTAATCAGAAATTGCTACTCTATTAATTTCTTGGTCATTATTATCAGTCCCAGAAACTCTTCTGTAAACTATACTAACAATATCAACGAGACCATGATCCAAAGTATATTCAATTTGATCTTTAACTAGAGTAACAGTTTTATATTCTACTCTCCAATAATTCCAGCCACGATTAGCCCATTCAGAAAAAAGCAGATTCAAACTTCTTCTCGCTGAATCTGCTTTATATCCTGTTTGTGTTTGAGGATCTATACCACATCGCTCACAAGCTTCTGCGATAACTTCCTCTATATTAGGTCTATAAGTTACTGTTCCTGAAGTTGCCACTAATACACCTTTTTCATTCTTAATGCTATCTGATAAGAGTCTGTAACTGCACCAGCAAGTGTTGTTGTAAATTTTATAACACCAGTAGGACCAGTTCCTCCAGAGCTCTTAGTAGATGGTAATCCACCAAAACGACTGTAATCTTGGTAACTACCATTAACATCAGTAAGATTTAATAAAATAGGTTTTGGTCCAGATGCAACACCAGCTTCAATTTCAACTGTCATCCCTGCAATAACCCACCATGCTTCTACAATCCTTAATGCAGTGCAAGTTGTTCCATTTGAACTTTTGGCTAGATTTGCTGGTGTAACTTTCACAACACTTGCTTCATTACCAGTATCAACATATTGATAGCTAAAAGTCATGACAACTTCGTTTACATTATCGTCTATTGTGCTAATTTTAACTAGATCTGCCATTAACTTTACTCCCTAATTAAATTATACTGTTGACCATGCAGCAGCACCTTTTACAGCTGCAGTATCTTTAGCAAGGTCAAAATTAACATTCCATAAACCTGCTTCTGTGCAACTGAAATATATATAAGAGCCGATACTTATATGATTTGTTATTACATTTGCAGGAGTAATTGTTAATGTGTTGTTTCCTGCAGATGATGTAACGAAAGTTAATTTATTTGCTGCTCTAGATTCAAAAACAGAACCTGTTCTAAAAACATCATTTCCTGATGTTTTAAATACTAATGCTGCTGTTCCACCTGTAGTATCAACAGATTGTGCATAAACAACCCAAGTATTTACAAGAGTTGTATCATCGCTAACTGATGGAAGAGTTACTGTACATGCAGCTGCACCTGTAAAATCAACAGCATTAACTGTATTACGAGTAAAACTAATATTTGTAGCTGTTGCAACTGATGCTGCTGTTAATCCTGTGAAATCAGGTTTAGTTCCTAGATAATTTTTAGTTTCTATTCCTGATGTTGGATCTGTAGTCAAAGTTATAAATCCGTGTTGGGATCTAACTGGACCTTTGAAAGTAGTATTCGCCATAATATTTTTCCTTCTCAAAAAAGGTTTACACTCTAAAGTCTTTCTGAGAATCTGCTGGGGCAGTCTTTAGAGTAAAAATCCCAGAACTATTTAATTATTACTTGAAAACTGCTTAAAAGTAAATGCTTAATTCCTATATATGCCTTCGTTTGTAATTTTATCTCTTAGTTCTGGTGTTAATTCTATAAACTGTCCTCCTTTAAAACTTTTCTCATTAATACCTACTTTTTCTAATATTTCTTTTGTTGCAGTAGGAAGATCTCCAAACATTTTAGGAAGTTGAACAGCTAAAACTTCTGAATATGTATTCATCATATCATCAATCGCCATTTTTATTTGTCCAGAGTCTAACCCTTCAGTTCTATTATGCCACCCTTGATTAAGTTTATTTGCTGCTTGTGATGCTTTTTTATCAGCTTTTTTATAAACATCTAAGAATATATCTATCGCTTTTTCACTTTCAGGAACAACTCTTATAATTTCAGAGCTAAATTCTTCTAAAGTATTTATATAATCAGAGCCCAAACTTGTCCTAGAATCTTTTACTATTTTATTTGCTGCCTTTTGAGTTCCTTCTATTAACTCTCTAGGAACTCCTTCTACATAATCTAAACCTGTGGGAGTGTATTTTTTATAAACATGACTATCCATCCCATCATCAAGAGGTAAAACTCTCCCAGGAACTCCATCTCGATATCGCATAGAAATTGGTAAAAATTCGTCTGATAATTTATTTTGCAAATTTTCAGGAAGTCCAGAGTGTTTTTTTGTTACAATATCTACTAAATTAACATAAGGATTTTCACCACTGCTCCTAACATATCTAAATGTTGTATCATCAGAAACTTTTATTCCCATCTTTTTTAAAACTTTAGGAA
>CAACVF010000101.1_pt1 | contig 18067 bp, 11 predicted proteins | sample 2381781 | NCBI WGS metagenome assembly CAACVF01 (sample SAMEA5211967, study PRJEB30684) | marine metagenome | biome: Marine; feature: Epipelagic; material: Water | collected 2015-10-15 | depth 60 m | reverse complement strand
ATGCTCTAATAGACTGAGATGGTACTTTAGTAGAAGAAAATCCTAACTTAATCATACTAGTTCTAGCTCCAGAAGTTTTATACCATAAATCATTAGCTTTTTCTAGAGGTATTTTCATTTTAGCACCAGTTTCTCTTACCCAATCTTCTTTGTTTTTTCTAGCTCTATTGTAAGAGCCTAGTAAGAAATAGTCAAAAAGCCTCTTTTCTTGAGCAGAGCGACCCTTTTTAAAAGTTGCAATTTCTGCATCTATTGCAGCCTGGTCCATTTTAGCAGAGCCTTCTTCTTCAGCTCTACGCTCACCTCTTTCTATCTGCTTTTTCTTTATAAACTCACCACCTTCCTCAACAGCTTTATTTAAATACCTATCTTCTTCATAATGTTTAGATAAATCAAATCTATCTTTAGCATTTAAATAGCTTTTATCTTTTAATTCAGTAGCTTTAGTATGAAGTTCTTCAATTACTTTATCAGTAAGAATATCTCTATTTTTTGTAATGTAATCAGATGTTAATTTTAAAGAAACCATATCATGGATATCATTAGTTAATATATAGTCTTCAGTTTCTTTTAGAATGTCCTCCATCATCTCTACACGTTCTTCAAAAGTAAATTTACCTTCTTTAACAGCTCTTTTAAAATCAACAAGAGCCGTATCTTTTTTTATTCTTTTATTCTTTATATTACCAAATTTAGTTTTCCATTTTAACCTAAATGCTTCTGGTAAATAGTTTAAATCTTTTACAAATTCAGAAAAATACTCTGCTGCTACAGCCTCTCTTCCATATCTTCTTCCATCTGTCTCACCTTTTTGAGTATTAGCAGCTCTATTGCCGTCTTCATAAGCTTTCCACTTAGGATTTAAAACCATATCTACAAATTGATTTTGCTTTATAGTAAATGTACCTCTGTTCCATACTTTTTCAACCCATCCACTACCATATTGCATTTTAAACTTTTTAGCAAGTTGATTCATTTCTTTATATAGATTTGTAAGTTTAGTTAAGTCTATTTTGTTAAGAACATTATCGCTCCATCTGCCTGTGCCTTTTAATAATCTAGCCTGTTTTGACATTATATTAGTATAATCACTATTATTAGGTAAATAGTCGTTTAAAAAGTGTAATTTATCACGAATCTCTTGCTCTGTATGAGCCCTACCTACTTGATGATTTTTGCTAAACATAGCATTATTTAAGCTCATAAAGTTTCTAACTAATCCTTTTTGGACTTTCCAAATTTGAGCATTTTCACTTTGCATAAATGTCTGAGTCTTTTTATTAAAAGGTCTAAATTTCTTGTAAAATGCGTCATTATTAGTTGCTTTCCATTCCCCAACAGAGCCATCATCTTTTATTCTTCTAAACCCATCTATTTTAAAATAAGCATCATACAGTTCTCTTAAATAGTGGTTGTAACTTTTTAATCCTGCAGTATCCATAGGGTCTGCACTAAACGCTACCATAGAAGAAGAAAGTCTTTTAGCATAATCTAGCCACTCTTTCTTACTTCTAGGAGTTATTTTTACTTCCCAGTTTTCTTTTTGTCTATTTTTGGTTCTAGTAAAAACAATATTTTCTCCGCCTATATTAGACATAACATCATGAGCGTTTTTTAGATTTGTAGTCATAGTAGCTACACCACCAAGAAGATTACGTCCATCAACTGTCCTTTCTGAAACCTCTCTTCTAATAGATGGGGAATACATAAGTACTTTTTCTTTAGCCATCATTTCAGATTCTTTAGAATCACCTTGGGTTAGCAAACTTTCCATTGTTTTGTTTTTATGTTTACCGTCAGGTCTTCTAACTTCTCCTAATTTAGGGTCAGGAATGTAAGATGAATATCTTTCTTTTTGTTTGTCAGATAACTTACTATACTCTTCTTTTGTTTTGTATTCATACTGACCATTAGATTTAGGTTTATTACTTACATATTGAACAAATTCATTTTTATTGGCTTCAAATACATCTTTCCATCTTTTCTTCATACCTTGTCCATTTCCAGCAGCATCTTTACCACCAAAATACACAAAAGCCTCATCTCCATCTAAGTCAGCACCACCTAAAGCTCTCATTGCTCTAGGATGCAGAACTATTCCATGTCCAAATCTTCCTGTAAATCCCATAAAGTTAAGAGATTGCGCTCCAGAAACAGAGTCCATAGGTACACGAACAGCCATTGCTCTAAATACTTCTTGTATTTCTTTTTCCATTCCTTTATATCGACCTGCTTCATAAGCATCCCATATTTTTCCTAAAGTTTTTTCTTTTAGGTTTAAGTGAGTATCGATAGGCATTTCTCTATAATTAGTGTCTAGAAAGAATATATCATCTCTTTTGTTTAAGAGTTTTAAGTTTTTATTGTAATTGTCAAAATCTACTTGTAGTGCAAAATCATAAGGTCTCATCCTAGCAGCACCTGAGTTTCCTATTTTAGGCTTAGCTATTTGAGAGATAATATAGTTTCTCATAACCTGTATTCTATAAGGCCTAACCCATTTATGAGCAAATAAAACAGATGACTTTCTGTCTTTTCCTTTAGTTAAAGGTATGCTTTCTTGAATTAATCTGTCAGTAACAGTATTAAAGTCTTCTATTTCAGTAATATATTCATTTAAGTCTTCTGCTCTTATCCCATCTTCTTTAGCATTTTCGTATGCAATTTCTTTGTTTATTCTTAAAAGTTTTTGATATGCACCATCTGCAAAAGCTGTTCCTTCATTAGAATTTATAACATCTAATAACTCATTTATCCCTATTTTATCTATGTTCTTTAAAAGTTCTGCTTCTTTTTTGTTTTCAGGATTCTTTAAATATTCTTGAAGCTTTGTATTCCAAGCCTCCTCACCTTTATAGCTTTTATATATAGTTTCGTTAAATATGTCTTCAATAACATCTTTAGGTATCGGTTCAGAAGGTACTCTTGAGTTTAAAGCACTAAACCACTGTTTAGGTATCCTAGACAAATGAGTCACTAAATTATCAGTATTTTTAACTGTATAATTATATTTAATATGAGATGGGTCTAAGTCATAAATACTAGCGTTGTCAAGCTTAAGATTCTTTCTAGATAAAGACAAACCTGTTTCTTTTCTTAAACCTAATTGTTTAGCAGCAGACTTTGGTATTATATAATGAATACCTGCTTTTTCCATAGCTGCAGAAAGCTTATCTCCTGCGTTATGAAACATAAATTTACCTAACAATGCTCCATTTTCGGCATGTGGAGACACTATAAAAGCTTTATTTTGACCAGATTTAACATGACCACCGTCAACATTATTAAAATCAACTGCTTTATTAGTACCTATTATAGCACCATCCATTATTTCACCATAAAAAGTAGCATCAAAATTAGTAAGCTTTTCCTTATGCAATTCTTTAGGTAAGTCTCTTAAATCTTCTATAATAATATATCTGAGCTTGTTTTTTTCTTGGTCTTTTTTACCTATAAAGTTCTTGTCATTTAAGCCGTCCTTACCAAAATATCGAATAGCCGCTTCAGGACTTCCTGCCCAAGATGGAGTAAACATAATTTGAGCTCTTTTATTAAATGCTAAAGAGTTAGCTAAAAAGCCACTGTCTGTCCATAAAGTCTTTAAATTCTTAGGAGTATAAGCTAATCCATTCATTCCTAAATCATATAAAACATTAGATACAAAAGCTCTTCTATGCATAGCCATAGCTTTAGGCTTAGATATATCTGGATTTTGCTTTACAAACATATCCCTAGAGTACTTAAATATATCTTTTTTATCCTTCATGACGTTATTTAATGTCTCTCTTAGCTTATGGTTCTTAGTTTTAGGATGATATTTAACAAAAATTAACTTATCTGCATCACCTCTACCGCTAAATAGATAAAAGTTATCTTTTTCCATTTTCTTGGTAACATTTCTAAGTACTTTATTGTAAATGTCAGTTCCTTCTTGAGCATCCATTCTTCTCAAATCAGACAACTTCATATCTTTATACGAGCCAGTTTCTTTATTTTTGTAAGAAATATCGCTAAAAGTAAATATAGGAGGCATAACTTTTTTATTCTTACCTTTACCTATAACATCTTGCTTTCCACCATCTTGATAATATATTTCTTCTATAACTTTAGGCGGCTCTACTGCTAATTTCCTATTACCCCCAGCAGTTTGACCTGATTCAGGCATATCGCCTATTTCTATGTTTTCTTTCTGGGTTACACTTATTCTTCCAGTCTCTATATCTTTTTCAGATATCTCAGGTTCATATGATATTCTTAAAAATCGCTGTTTTTGGCCATGATTTAATTTAGTTAACCATTGCCTTATCTCACCTTCAATTTCTTCCTTTAAACCTGTTTTATAGCGCTCATTTATCTCTTCCATGAGCTTTTTAGAGTTAGGTTCTTTACCTCTTTGTATATATTTGCCAAATATACCTGAAACTTCATTGGCTACAAGTGTTTTTAAATCAGACTTTATACTTGTTTCAAATTCAGGTAAATCCCATACTTTTCTTAAATGTTTTTCAGCAAACTGTTGAGCTCTCCATCCAACTACTCTATCGCTACCTCCTGAAGAATTAGGCTCCGATTCAAAGTCTAACTCTATTGACTCTCCTAGAACCTCACTAACTCCCTTAGTAGCCTCTATAATTCTTTGTCTTTCTTGTTGTAGCTTTAATACATTCTCTTTTAATTTAGGTATTTCTGTATTAGCATATTCAGTAACTATTGTGTCACCTTTTTTTTGCTCTTTCTCTAAACCTTTTTCTAAGACACTAAGTTTTTTTTGAGATTGAGCTATATCTAAATCTAGTTGCCTAACTTTTTGAGATAGTCTTACTTCAGCTGGTTCAACTTTCATTCCTTCAGGAGTTGCTTCTAATTCAGGAAGCATTGTTTCTGCTTTTTCGACATTCCCTTTTTCAATCTGGCTAAGCATCTCCCAACCTTCTTTAGTAACTTCACCTTCTTTTGTAATTTTTCCTGTTAAATCAGTGCCAAGCCTTTTTAATTCCATTAATAAAAAGTGTCCTCTAGCTCTTCTAAGCTGAGGGTTCATAACTTTATCTATTTGTTTATCAATCTCATCTTTAACAACTTGTTCTTCTTTTGCATATCTTTTACCCATTAATACAGGGTCTCTAGTATATTCTAATTCAGCATTATTAACAGATTCTTTTTGCATATCTCTCATAAAGCGACCTGCTCTATGTTTATGCCAAGGAACTTCTTGAGAGCCAAAATAGGCTCCTAATAAATATTCGTATACTTGTTCTGCTGTTGTTCCGCCTCTTAATGTAGATGGTAATCCTTGAAAAACAGAGCCTGCTATAGCTCTTATTGTTTTATCAGTCGCTTTATCTCCAGTCCTAACAACATTTCCAAGTCCTCTAAATACTCCTCCAAAGACAGCTCCGTGACCAGCACTTGACATTATAGCATCTACTCCTCCTTGCCAAGCTGATATTCCACTAGCTAGCCCAAGATTAAATGCACCTTCTGCTACGTGCTTAACAGGCCCTCTAGTTATAAAATTAGCTGCTGTTTGTGCTGCCCCTGCTCTACCTTTAGCAGCAGTCTCTATTGCAGGTCCTACTAATTTCTTAGCTTTTTTTGTAGCTTTTCCAGCTAGCCATAAAGGAACAGATTTAACTTTTGCAACTCGTGCAGCTGTTCCTGCTAATCCTAGCATTTTTAAAGGAGTAGCCATTATTCCAGGAGCAAAACCTGCTAAATGTCCTAAGCTTCTAGCTATATTTTCATATTCGTTATCAGGGTGGTCGCCAGTTTCGAGTGTTGTAAAGCCACTAGCAAAGCCTTTACCAAATTGCATAATAGCTTCACCAAAGTTAAAATCGCCTGGATAAAAAGCTATTTGATGATAATTAGCGTGCTCTTGTAATTGACCTAAACTCTGCTCATTAAAAGACTTAGGATTAGCTTTATAGCTTTCTATTAATTGTTTAGTTTGATTTGAGTCTAATTGAGGGTTAAACTGTTGTTCTTGACCTTCTTGAGCAACTTGTTGTTCAACTTGTTGCACTATTCCATAAGGATTTATAGCCATTATTTAGTTTTAAGTGTATCTGCTGGGTTCATGTAAAATAAATCACCATCAATATCATCCATATTGCTTATAGTGTTTATCTTAGTATCATCTAAAGGAAGCAAACTAATCTTTCCTGTTTCTGGGTTTACATCTAATCTTTCTTCTATCGTTCCTACATTAATATCTTTATTGTAAATTTTTTGAGCCTCTAAATTTAAATCATCTTCAATTCTTTTATTTTCAGCTATAATCCTTCCTTCTTCTTGTCTTTTTCCTGCAGGAGAATCAGGATGAGGTGTTAAATCAGTAGTCCATGTATCTAATTGGTCAGCACCATACTCAAAGATATTTCCATAAGTTTTATCATTTGGTCCAGGCGCATTAGCTATACTAACATTTCTTCTTAAATAATAAGGATTTTTTGCTAACTCTCCGTAATCTAACATTAAAACTCCGTGGTTACATTTAGATGATACCCAAAAAGCTCTGGATTATGTTTAGGATAATGCTTTTTTAGCAACCTAATCCAAGCCTTTGGATTTCTTCTTGTTATAAACTGTACTTCTTTAGCTCCTATAGCTTTAGCTAATTTAAAGATATCTTTGAACTTTTCCTCACTATTTTTTTCAAAGAATATAGTTCTGATAAATAAACATTCAGGATTAGGTACAAACTGAACAAACCCATCCTCCCAATCATAGACATAGCATTTACTTTTCAAGCATCGCTTAAACTCTAATTTCTGGTTAGATTTGTTCATATACCTCCCTTCATACTTCTTCATCATAGGAGTAGGTTCAGTAGGAAACTTTACTATTCTACTAAAATCCATTAATCGTAACTTCTTCCTTTGTATATGTCGTCGTATGCATTATATACTGTTTTACCTGGGCTATATGGCACTGTAGAAGCTTCTTCTTCCCCTCCAAACAATGTCATTCCTAGCGATACTAAATCTGCTGCACTCAATGCTGCCATTGCAATATTACCCCATCCTGGCATTGCGCTTCCAGCAACTTGTCTAGCTGCTGCCTTTTTAAGAAAGCCAGAGAATGTGCTTTTCATAGCCTTCTCACTTAGTTTCTTTTTAACTCCTGCATAACCTATATTGTCAACTTTAGAAGCTATCTGTCTTTGAATAGCAGCTTTGCTTGATTTAATGTTCTTTATACCTAATTTTTTAGCGTTAGCTTTTAATTGTTTTGGAGTTAAATGCTTTCCACTAAGAGCTCCTTTTGTAAAACCTGTTCTACCAGTTTTAAATCCTTGAACTCCATAATAACCTCCTACACCAACATTAGCTGTGCCTTGCAATATATCAGCTTCTCTTTCAGTAGCCCCTAAATATCTAGCTAGAGGGTCAACTCCAAGGGCTGCTAATGCAGGACCATAGCTCCTCATTCCCTTGCTTAGCATACCACCTCTACCCTTTTTAGATTTTTCTGCCATCGCCTTTGCTTTATTATAAGCAGCTTTAGAAGCACCTATTGCTATAGCTCCACCAACTCCTGCTGTGTAAGGATTTTCTTTAACCTTACCCCATAAACCTTCTCCCTCATCGACTGGAATTAATGCTTTTAGCATTTGAACAGAATCAGCATCTGTTTCTCCTTGGATATTGTTTATAAAGAAATCTTTATAAGTTGTATCGTTTTTAAACAAGTCTTGAAAAGCCTTTGTAGGTACATTTTGTATCTGTAAGGCTCCTAATTGCTCTTTAAAGGCATTATCTGCTAATTGTTTATAAAAAGGCTTTAACTGCTCTTCATAATACTTAACATCAGTTTTATACCCTCTACTCTGAGCTGCACTTTTATACATATTCCATAAAGCTGTGTCATCATATTGATGTGTAGTGGGAGCGTTAAAGCTTAATTTAGACCCATCCCAGCTCAATCTAGGATTAACTTTCATAGCATGGCTTCTTAATTGACCTTCAAATTCTTGCATCCATTCTTGTTCAGCCATCATTTTTTGCTGTTCTTTATGCTGAGCTAAGCCTTTCCAGTCTATATCTTGTAATGTTGGCATTCCTTGGGCCATTATTTATCTCCTTAGTATTCTATTTCCCTATAGTCCATTCCTAAATGGTCTAAAGGGGATAATTGTTTATATTCACTACCTTCCATATTTACTTGTTCTAAGTATTTGTCCATATATTTATATGCCTCAGATTTCCCAAAAGACCTTTTAATAGCTTCTGGGCTCCATCCTTGATTTACTTTTTTTGAAAAATACTTATTTGCAAAAGCAGTGTCATCCATTTTATTATAGTCATATATCATATCTGCATTCATTTTTTGGTTATCTTTTGAACCCCAGCTAATAGTTGGCACTATAGATTGGTTTGGACCTAATTCGTAAGTAATTTCAAGACCACCAGTTTCAGAAGCCATTCCCATACTACCTAAACCTTTGTCAATAAAGTCTTTATAAGATGGGTATTTATCCTTATCTACATTTTTATGATAATAAGCTCTATTAAAGTCCTTATTAAATTTATTAAATGTATCATAATTAGCGCTATCTTTTTTCATAGTAGTTCCAATAGATAAACCTTTGTCCATTGTTTTTCTTTCACCTAATGCACCCATAAAACTACTGCCTTCTTCCATGTCAGCTATCATACTTTCATGAAAAGCATCAGTTTCTTGAGTACTTTGCTCTAAAAAATCTGTAGGAGTCATTAAATTAAACTCTGGTTTTTCAGGCAACAAATTCTGTATAAAAGAAGGCGTATTACTAGTTGAAGGGTCTCCTCCAAAGCCTTGAAACCCTGCATCTAATAAAGACCCAAAACCTGAGTCTTCTAAAGCAAACTGCATATCTTTTGAAGTATCTCTAGCCATTGTAAAGTGACTTCTCTAATAATCCCATGCCTTGAGCCATCATGTACCTATAAGGTAGTTGAGCTTGCTGTCCAGCCATAAGTCTATTCTGTAATTGTGCTTGAGAAAAAGCGTTTGATAAAGTGCCTTGCTGTTGATATAAGTTAGCAGCTTGTTGCATATGCTGACCTCTTTGTTGAGTTAGATTTTTTAATCCTGAACCAATAGCTTGTGTTAGCATAGAATCGTCTTGCTGTTTACCTAAACCTTCATAACCAGTTCCTAAAGCAGCTGCTCTATTTCTAGCATTCATATCATAAGCATAGTCTATATTCTGACCTCTTACTTGGTCTCTCATGCCTTGATTAAACTGGCTAGTTGGGTCTTCGTACTGCTTTGCTAAATCTCCCATTTTACTCATAGAATCTTGCAATGGTTGTAATTGAGCATTTAAATTGTTTAAATATTTTCTACTATATTGGTTAGGGTCAGCTAATCCAAGCATTCCCCCAAGATTCATCATACCACCTATACCTGCGCCCATAGCATTTTCTTTTTTAGCACCGAAATAGTTTTGACCTATACTTCCTGTTATATCTTTATAATCTATACCAAGATTTTTACCAGGTCTCCATCCTTCTGCATTTTCATCTAACCAATTGCTTACAAAATTACCCATATATTCTCCTATAAATATCCATGACCAGCTAATTCTCCCATTTGTAAAGGCATTGCCGAGTCTTGTTGAGCCACTGCCATTAGCGGGCTATTAAATTGTTGTTGAGGCATTTGTTGCATACCTATTTGCTGCATAGGCATTTGAGGTAACTGTGTCTGTCCCATCATACCTCCTAACGCTCCCATGTTTCCCGTACCTCCCATCATAGCTTGAAGCATATTCATGTCAGGCATTCCTTGTTGTCCTCCTTGCTGAGGCATTCCTCCTTGAAGAGCAGAGCCTAGCATTCCTTGCAAGCCACCTTTTAAGCTACTTTTAAGTTTACTAGAAAAGTGTTCTTTTGCTAAACTTTTAAGCCCACCTTTAGCAAGAGACTTAAAACCACCCTTTCCTATGGCTCCTCCTATTTTACTCCAAATACTTCCGCCACCGCCAAGAGCTTTACCTAGTATACCACCTACTCCAGGCATCATTGCTGTTAAAGCTCCGCCAGCAAGACTTTTTAAAATATCAGGTCCATGCTTTTTTAAGTTAGACTTTAACTTTCTAGCACCTTTTTTTACAGCTTTTTGTAAGCTTCTAAATGGTTTCCAGCCCATATTTTATACCTTTTCCATCAGTGTAATATAATAAAATCTGTGTACTAAACAAAACATTTCTTTAAGCAGCTCCTAATGTTGTTATTGTTCCACTGCTTCCTTTGTACTTCAATGCACCTGAATCAACATATAAATAACCACCTCCAGAAGGTGTTCCTATTATACCAGCAGCTTTATCTTTTATAGAAAGCATCGAGTTAGAGAATATCTTTAAATGTTCTGATTGAGTTCCATCGTGTACTGTAGAAAAAGACATGTAAGCATGTTGAGTTCCATCTGTTAAAGTCCAGTTACCTTCTGTCCCTACTGTTATTTTTGCAGCATCTCTTAAACTAGCAGAAGCTCCTGTAGTATGTCCATGTTGATTAAATAAGATACATGTCTTTGTATCAGCCATAGAAGCTGCAGTAGAACTATTTGTTAAAGTCATTAGGTAGGTTGTACCACTTACAGCCTTAGTTCCCCCATTGTTATTTATTTCCATCCCTGTTGCAGTAATATCGGCTACTTTTGTACCATTTATCATAAAGTTAAGAGGTGGCGTAGATGAGCTAGATAATAGCCTTAGTTCGCTATATTCTAAATTACCAGTACCAGATGCATAACTTGCTTTAAACTGCACATAATTTCCTGTCCCTGAGCCTAATTTAATGCTAGGACTAGAGTCATTAGCTGTAGCTGTCATTTCTAAGTCACTTCCTGTTATAGAAAAAGATGTAGTAGAAGATGCCTTTGCTTTTACGATACCTCCGCTAAATCCAATATCTCCAGGACTTTTAGGAGAATCTTTTAAAGTAATTACATTAGCTTTTAATCCTTTGTAGACTCCATCTGCATTAACTGATGGTATTGTAAACCTATCGCCTATAGCTTTTTGAGCACTAACTCCAAAGGTGCCTTCATCACTTTTATGAACTAAATAATATTCATTTCCTATATCTAGAACTTTGATAGGAGGATTTTCATCTGTCTTCTCTAAAACATTATTTAACTCTTCATAGATTCTAGCTACTACAGTGTTTAATTCCTGCATATTATAATCTTTTGAGTAAACTAAAGGAGGTATAAGTGCCATTATTTAACTTTTGTCCTCCTGTAAACTATGCCTATCGAAGACATACTAACATTTGAGTTTTTCATTTGAGCTGCTTCATAACTTGAGCTACCCCATTTTAACTGTATTCTTTTGCCTTTTTTATTTATTTTCCATTCATTGGTCCCTGCTGAAACAAGAGGAACAGGCACTCCATCTACCTCTACAACAGGAGTATCAACAGTGCCATCTGCAGTTATTTTTAATTTTACAAATCTCTTATCTACATTATCATGACCCATTGTAAATTCTTTAGTCCAATATTGAATCTTTCCAGTAGTTTCTTTTTTTCCTTTCTGATAAACTCTTATCTTACCTTCTGAGTCAGGCGATTTAGCATAGTAAGTTTTGCTATCCAGCAGACCTTGGAACAGATTACCTCCAACTATATATTCTGTATCTGAAAAAGAAGTAGGCACTTCCAAGTCCCATCTACTCTTTAAAAGGTGATACTTTAATGTATAAGTTCTTTTTGCTACTGTTTTAGTCCACATAACAACTTGATTTTCTAAATCGTAATAAGCTTTTGTTAGAGTTGCACTAGCTAAATCTCTCCATCCTTTGTTCGCTCCTGAATACAAGTCTTTTTCAACAGGGTAACTTATTACTTTAGGATTACTACCATCTAAATGGTAAATATGACTATCATCTGCCCAGAAAATACCATAGTCATTGGTAACTATAGAGTTCTTATTAAGTAATCCAAATCCTTCATAAACACCCTCTACAACAAGTCTAGATGGTTCTAATTTTATAAGATTTTTCCTAGTAAAGGCATATATTCGGTTCCCAAAACTAGCTAATGCTATAGGTTTAAAAGGTAGTTTTATCATAGAGCCTGTAGATTGAGAAAATGTGTTGTAAGCATTACCATTTGACCTAAATATAAATCTACTAAAATCATCGTTTAAATGAGCCCAGTTTACATCTCCTACAAAAAGATGACCTCCATAAGTTACAGAGCAATTATATGAAGGCTGTAAATTGTTTAAATTACTACTAACTCCATTTATAGTAGCATAGTCGCTTTCATTTGCATAAGTATCGGTAAATGAAGTTTTAACTCCTGAGTAAGATACTCCTTCGACAGAATCGGTCACGTGAACTGGTTCAAAGGTCTCATCTGTAGTTTTAAGTCTAGTTACTCTATTAAACAAGCCTCCTTCTCTATTTTTTCTATAAACACAAACTGCAGTAACTCTTTTAGATACATCTGAGGCTCTAAATGTTAATGTTATTTTTGCACTTTTATAATGAATACTGGCGCTAGTGTTTTCAATAGGATATGATTGACCAGATAAAGGACTTTCTTGGACTCCATCATATTCAAAAGTAAGTCTATATTCCCTAGTTATTCCAGCTCCAGTACTTTGATTTCTTCCCCATCCATATAAATCTGTATCTTGAATAGCTTGCTCATCCCAATGTTCATAAGCGTCATCGCTTGATTCTATTGAGTCTGTTAATTCAAAATCAAATTCAGTAGAGCCTGTTATAGGAGAATAACTATTTTTAAGATAGCCATATGTACCTTGAGATGCTATTGTCCAATTATAGTCATTATCATCTATTTCTGCTTCTGAACTAGCATTAGCTAATGACATATTAAAAAATCTATCTCTTTTTGGATGGCTCCATGTACCATCGGCATTAGATGTATTTTCAAAAAATGTACCTAATGCTGGATATCTAAACCCATATGTACCCCATTTAAAGTTTTCTCCAGAATTTGAGGCACTAGCACCTCCTTCTCCTTTAGATAAAATCCAAGGGATATTTATAAAAGATGTATCTATATATTCTGGGCCTATATTTGGAACAGTTACACTATTAATATCTGCCATATCATGCGTAGTAGGACCGTTGCTATCTAAAATCTCTATAAGTCTCGGCCATCCAAAGTGTATATCAACTGTAGCGGTATCGTTGTCACCACTATCTATTTCAGCTATATCATATACTGCATTACTAGTTCCATATTGACCATCTATTTCGTATATACCTGGAAAACATAACACAGCTGGTGTTCCTGCATATGCAGATGGAGCTGCAAAAGGTGCGGGGTTACCAGTGACAGATATTCCTAGAACTTGTTTACCTGCGCTAGTAGTGTTAGAGCCAGTAGTATATCCGTTAAACTTTAATTTATTAAATGAATGGAAGTCTGTGACTCCACCACTACTATTAGTGGCTCCAAAAAAGGCTAACATATAAGGACCATTAGGAACTATATTGTCAGGGTCAGCTGGGCTTCCTGTAAAAGCAGCATTACTTATTGTAGATAAAACAATTGAATCCACTTCATCTCCATCTGTTTCAGTAGGAATTTGAACACAAGCAGTGTCATTTTTAGGACTTTTATATTGAGCATCTGCTAAACTATCATTCTGTATAACAAAATTAGCGTCTACTGCATCTGTTTTATTGTAGCCTGCAACACCAGCAGTTCCTCCTCCTGATACTAAATCGGCATATGTATCACCTCTTTCAGCTGTTGTACTATTTTTAATTAAAGTTCCCATTTGACAGCCTCCGTCAACAGTCCAAATCAAGTCTGAGTAGCCCTCTATAAATGCATGATATTCAGGATGTGAGTCTGTTTCATTGTTTCTTCCGCTCCAATTTATATTAGGAAAAAGACAGTTTCTTTGAAATGCATTATGACTTCGCTTTACAGACGATACTCCAGAAGTTCTTCTAGTCTTTGGGAGTATTTTTATTAACCTAACAAGGCTATTAGCTTTATCATAAACCATTGTGCTTAAATTAGCATTTTCATATTTAGTATATTCTGTAGTAGTATTTATGCCGTAGCCAAAAGAATTTTGCCTTACATAATTACATCCATAGTTTTCTATACCTCCGCTAGATGTCCACATAATAGACCTACCTCTAAGATTATATTCTCTAATTCCTAATCCTGATAAGATAGATGTTGTTCTTGACCTTTCTATGTGCACAATATCATCTGCAATTTTAGCATAGGAGTCACTCATTTGCACTAAAGAAGTAACTACGTGATTTACTCCATAAAGGTCACTTACATCCATTAAACTATTTGGCCTAGGCTTAAAACTTATCGACTGAAGCGAATCTCCCATATCTGATTGGCCAGGAGAAGGAGTTATCATCTCCATACCTTGATTACTAAAAATATCGTTTCCAGGTTGTTCATTAACTCTATTGTCACGATACCACCAACTTCCTCCATTTACTAAGCAATTAGCTCTATGGTCTGTTGCTGTTGATGCATCTATATCTTTAACGATTTGCTTGACTGATGGCTCAGTATACGAAGAACCTCCAGTTTTTGGGACAGACCTTTGAAGTACAGATAGCTTAACAGATTCTTTGCCCCAAGTAGTAGTGTCTGTACTATTTACTAAATTGTTACCAACTTTAGGATTTTTATTAAACGAGATAAATAATTCATTTTTCCCATGTCCCCACCACTCTCCTATAGAAGCATGAGGTTTACTAGGGACAATTTGGTTAGTCATTCCATGACCACTCTGATTATTCTCTTCACTATATCTTTGCATTAAATATAAAGGCATTGATTTATCATTTAAATGAACATCTGTTTCAGCCCCTCCTGTCCAATCCCCATCAGTAGCTTCATAAGAGCAAAATAAAAATCTATGTTTATCAGGATTGCCTACTTCTTTAGTCCAAGTTGACTCCTCGCTATCAAAACAAACATTAGGACCCATCTCATGTATATGCCATAAAATAGAAGTAGAGCTACTAGGAGCTATTTGAAGCTTAGTACTTACAAAATTAAGAGTAGTACAGCTTGGGTCAATATAATCTGCTGCACCCCCAGGGTCACTTCCTGCAGTTATTGCTGGCTTTGGATGAACTATCTCATAATAAAACCATCTAGGTTCTGTTGTTACCGTTCCAGTTGTTCCTCCGTCTACAGGGATTAAATCAACAGTTACATTTAAACCTGTATCAGTCCCAAAATCGCAATTTGAGGCTCTAAAACCTGTAATGGTACTACTAGCACAGCTTAGCTTGATATATTGCCTTCTATGCACTATTCTGCCCCTAATTACAGTTTCTCCAAAATTACTAGCAAGTTCATCGGTATATGTAGCCACATTCAAATCTTTAAAATTAGTATAAGTTGGATTTACGTTAAAAGGATGCTTCCAAGAGTTTTCATATGTCGTTCTTTCAATACCTGCTGTAACACTTGAATGAACTAATTGAGCGCCTCTATTAGCTGCTCCACCAGGTGTTACTGTTAATTTCCCACTAGCTGTAGCTATAGAGCTGCCTCCATACTGAGTCCAATCATTTGCTCCATTAAAACTTAGATTAGTATAAAAAGTTTCTTCAGGAGTTGGATTTTGATAGCCTCCTTGATGAGAGCCAATTAAGGAGGTCCAATTAGGTTGATATGTTTTTTCAGTTTTGTCTGCTATTAAAAAATCCTCATCAATGTACTGCTGTGTACCCGTACCTCCATCGTTGTCAAAATTTTCTGTTGAATTAATAGGAGAGAGAAGTATCCATAATTTTCCATTACCTGAATTATCAACAGTCTCCATAATATCACCTATGCCAGTATTATTCCACCAGCTATAGCCGTAGCCTGGAGATGGTTGAGTTTCATTTTGCTCGTTTACTGTAAATTCGTCCTCTATATCGCTAGTGTCAAAATCTGCAAGAAAATTATCATTCCAAGGTCTAACTCTAAAATCTGGTCTAGAAGGGTATCCTTCTGCATGGGTAGTAGCAAAGTCTAAATTAACAACTTTATCGACAATTAATTTAAATCCATCAACCCTGTCAAAAGTTCCTCCTGAAGTAACATCTATTGCACCAGTGCTAACCCCATTTAGCTCGTGAATGTTTATAAGAAATACTTTTCCAAGCTTATAATCATCTGCGGAGGTTCTTTGTTTTTCTGCATAAACCCAAACCTTTATAGCAGTTTTACAGGAAACACATTTAGCAATATTCCTAACTATATACGTTTCTCCTCCGTATACTAATTGTTTAGATTTAAACCTTTGCATTGTATCTGGATTAGTTACATATATTCTAGACATAACATCTACCCAGTCCTCTAAATCAGCCCCGCTATATGTTTTTGCAACATCTTTATATACATATGCGAAACTATTATTATTTGACCATTGCCTTGGAGCTGTGCAAACTGCTAAAGCTTTTGTTGTGTTGGCCATTTGAGCCATATCTGTATAAGCTCCAGCTGCGCTTTCATGGGCTTCAAATAAGACACTTTTAAACGAAACATTACTTGTTAAACTTGTTAAAGGAGGTGGAGGTTTACATCTTGCTTCATAAATATAATAATCATCGCATTGTCCAGACATTCTTTTTCCAGACACATACCCTATCCATATAGGAAGGGAGTTTTTTCCAAATGAGATAATATTATTATCCTTATCTGTGTCTACGTTTATATCTCCTGTCCAAGGATAATTAAAAGGAAAAGAAGCAGAGGCATTTATACTTTCCCCTAAAGCTTCTCCTGAAGAATCGCTTTTAAAATTTTTAATTAAATCAACTCTTCTTTCAGATGCATCGGCAATTAATAAGTCTTCATGAATTTCATTTCTTTGCATAGGAAGAACTAGTCTTGGAACTATAGTAACATAAACAGATGCATCGTCGGCATGAGTAGCTGCTGTAGTCCCTAATTGGCCTCTATCAACATGAAGAATAGTTCCGCTAAGTTTTCCTGTTACTTTCATAATTTCAGAATCTATTCGTATATACCATCCATCTAAAAGTAATGAAGTCTCTCCATCTTGGAGAGTTATAGAAGTTGCTGTAGTAGAAGATATAGCAGCATTTAAAGTAATTGATGTACTGTAATAAAGAGCAGAGCCTCCTTCTGAAATAAGTCCATCATCAAGTAGTCCAGATATAACACCTCCTGGAGCATTTCCATCTACGCCATATGAGAAAATTGCAGACTCTTCTGGAGTATCTTTATTATCTGCATTACATACTAGGCCTGTATTAAAGCTTTTTATTTCATGTATCTCTCTAGCCATCTTTTTCCTTGCATTTACATTTGCACTTACTAGCTTCTAGTCTTGATATTTTAGAACTTTGAGAGCGTAAGTCATTTTGAATCTTTCTTAGCTCCCATTTATTATCATTAACACCAATAGCTTCTTTAACTATCTTTAGTATTTGATTCTTTAGTATCTTATTTATTATCACTAGTATTTCTTTTTAGGTTTAGCTTTAACCATCTTTTTTCCAGTTTTCTTTGCATAAGTCTTAGCTTTTGCTTTACCTTTTTTTGTGTAGCTAAACTTCTTTTTTCCAACTTTTGGCATATTATTTCTCCTTCCATTTTGACAAATCTAACATTTGCAATGGTTTTTCTATTATTTGGTCTTTCAACTTATCATTCTGTATTTGTATTTTAGTCCCACCTTTAACATAAGGTTCTCCATTAGCAACACCGATATCATAAGCAAAGAATGTTGTTTTCCACATACCCACTCGTACTATTCTTGCAGGTCGACCATTCAGTATTACCACATCGTCTGTATTTAAGTCCTTTCCCATAAATACTTTGATACTCTCTACTAGAGACTCTATTGTAGACTTTACTAATAGAAGCGCTACTCCAGAAAGGATAAAGTACATTATATACCCTAGGATACCCTCTGCTTGACTCTGTAGTTGCTCTTCGTTCATTTTTAGTTTCCATCTATATATTTACCCCACACAGTAGTCCTTCCATCTATAATTTCTACTACTTCTACTTTAAAGTCTCCATTGCTAAAAAAATCTACAATAGCGAATGCATGGTTCCAGTTGTGTAGGTTACCCCTTAACCAT
>CAACVF010000098.1_pt1 | contig 18169 bp, 25 predicted proteins | sample 2381781 | NCBI WGS metagenome assembly CAACVF01 (sample SAMEA5211967, study PRJEB30684) | marine metagenome | biome: Marine; feature: Epipelagic; material: Water | collected 2015-10-15 | depth 60 m | reverse complement strand
ATACGGCGACCACCGAGATCTACACTCTTTCCCTACACGACGCTCTTCCGATCTATCTACGATCTGGGCAGTTTTAGCAAGATCACTTTCCCAATAGTCTTGCCATTGTGTTTTTGTTCTACGTAACCAACGTGAATTGGGTTTTGGTGCGTCAAACGATACACCACCCTTAATAACGTTTAAGCTATTGTCCCTATGGCCTACTAATTTATCTTTATCTTTTGGTATGCGTCCACGTTTACCCATGTAATTTACCTTAATTTACTTTTTTACATAAAACTATATAAAACATTATACAAACAACATAATACTGCATAACACTACAAAACATTGAATATAGATAAATATATACTAGGAAAAAAATGGATAATAAAGAAACATATAAACCTTTGCCAAGTTTCTTAACAATAGATAAATCAGAAATACACGGACTTGGTATATTTGCAACAAAAGATGTAGCAAATCAAACTAATTTAGGATTGTCACACATACTTGTTGATAAACCAAATATATTTGTTAGAACGCCACTTGGTGGTTTTGTAAACCATACGCCAGATAACCCAAATTGTGTATTGATACGTGACATAAACTTTACGCATTTATTTTTTATAATGGCTATAAGACATATCAAAGCTGGGGAAGAATTAACAATAACATATCAAAGTTATGATCCAGAAGAACAGATTGATGATTATGACACTGAATTTGAAGAAGTTAAGGAAGAAGAATAAATGGACGGTTTTATTGTAGTCATGGCAATAATTGTTATAAATGCTATTGCATGGCAATTAATTAAAAATGGAAAGATATGATCTTTGATAAAATTATTTTAGATGATCTTGATGAAGAATTAACAAAAGAAGAATTATGTCAGAAACACAACAAATAGTATTACCAGAAACAAGGGGTAGTCGTGTTGTTAAATTTATTGAAAACTTTTGTGTACACGGTGAGGGTGATTTTTACGGTGAAAAATTCTTGCTTGATGATTGGCAAAAAGCAATTATCTATGAATTGTATGAGTTAAACAAAAGTGGATCAAGAAAGTTTAGGGAAGCATTAATTGGATTGCCTAAAGGTAATGGCAAAACTGCTTTAAGTGCTTGTATTGGATTGTATGAATTACTTGGATCTGGTGTAACTTCACCACTTGTTGCAGTGGCGGCGGCGTCATACGAACAAGCAAACCTTGTGTTTGGAACTATGAAAACAATGTGTAATGAAAGTCCATTACTATCTGAAATGGTCACAACTTATGAAAATGAAATACAAGTTAAAAACGCTTCTGGTCGTGCATTTAGAGTAGCGGCCAAAGCTGGTACTGCTGACGGTGGTAGAAATAGTTGTTTTATTGCAGATGAAATACATGAGTGGAATAACATCAACTTAGAACGTGTCCATTATGTATTATCAAACAACACTGCGAAACGTAGGGACGGTTTAGTTTTAAATATTACTACTGCTGGACACGATCTTGATAGTATGGCAGGAAAAATGTACCAACGTGGATTATTGAAAGAAGCTGGTAAACAAGAAGATCCAGAATTTTATTTTAAATGGATTGGTGCAAAAGATGATCAAGATCCAGAAAAAGAAGAACTTTGGCAAGAAGTAAACCCAGCAATAACAAATGATTGGTGGCCTATTGAAAACCTTAGACGTAGGCATAAATCTTTGCCACTTAATGAATTTCAACGCTATCACCTTAATCAATGGACAAGAACAGAAGAAGAAAGCTGGATTAAAGCAGAAAATTGGTTATCAAATCAAGATACACAACTTGAATTAGAACAAGGGGAAGAAACATTTGTTGGTATTGATATGGCGCTTAGACACGATAGTGTTGCAATAGTTTATGGACAAAAAGATGATAATGAAATTATAAATATGAAAGCTAAGATATGGAAGCCAGACGATAAATTTTATATGGATTATCAAGAAATTGAAGCATTTGTTATTGAGCTTATGACACTATACCAAGTAAAAGAAGTTGCATACGATCCAGCGTTTTTTGAAAGATCTGCACAAGTATTGTTAGATCGTGGTGTGCCAATGGTTAACTTTCCACAAACGCATAGTCGTATGATCCCAGCGTGTGGAAACGCCTATGATTTAATTGTTAATAATAAAGTCAGACATGACGGTGATCCAACGTTTACAGACCAAGTTATGTCAGCGGCACAAAAAATAACTGATATGGGTTGGCGTTTGTCAAAGGGTAGATCTAAAAGAAAGATTGACGCATGTATTGCAATGGTGCTTATGTTAGATCGTATAACTGCGCCCACACCAGAAGATGATGATCCAGAAGTGTCTATAATTAATTTATGAAATTATACAATGGCGATTGCTTAGACGTAATGAAAGAGTTACCAAATAACTCAATAGATTTAATTATTACAAGTCCACCTTACGAAGATATTGCTGGTGCAGGGTATAAAGCAAACAAAAAAGATATTTTATTTTTAAAATTATATTCACAATTTATTGACGAAGTTTTTAAAGAATATCAAAGAATATTAAAAGACGGTGGACAATTATTTTTTAATATTAAAAGTAAAACAGCAAATAAAAAACTTAGGACACCACATTGGCTTGAATTTACAAACGCATTTCAACAACTAGATTTTAAAAGTTATATTATCTGGAAGTATGCAGGTAGTTTTGACAGTACAAAATCTAGGTTTCATTTAGATTATGAAATAATTTACCATTTATCAAAAGGTGATAATATTTACCTTAATACTGATTGTGGTATTGATGATCCATTAACTTCTGTATGGTATGTGCCACATAATATTCCAAAAGCTGAAAGAGTACACCCAACACAAATGCCACTAGCTTTAGCAGATAGAATATTAAAAATTGCTTCAAAACCAAATGATGTTGTATTAGATAACTTTATGGGTAGTGGAACAACCGGTGTTGCTTGTATAAATAATAATGTAGAATTTATAGGAATTGAATTAGATAATGTTAATTATAAAATAGCAAAGGAAAGAATAGATGAATAATTATATAACAACAATCGCAGATGTACTAGGTGTAGCACTTATAATTTATGGTGTATATACAGTTAATGTTTCACTAGCTTATATTGTTAGTGGTGCATTTATAATATTAGGAAGTTATTTACAAGCTAGATGAGTTTATTCAAAAGAACAGAAAATAGGGACGCGGCACTTGGCAACCTAGTTGATCTATTAGCACTTCGTGAGGGTGGCCTAACTAACCAAACTGGTGAAAAAGTAAATGAAATGTCTGCATTGGGCATATCAACTGTTTATTCTGCTATTTCACTGATCGCAGATAGTATTGCTTTACTTCCAATTAAAACAGTTAGATACGATAATGGAAAAACTATTTATACTGACAAGCCAAAGTTTTTAGAAAAACCAAATCAAAATCAAACAATCTTTCAATGTATTCACGAAATAATTACATCACTTGCAATGCACGGTAATGCCTTTGTTCTTGTTGATAAAGATAGACAAGGTAGAGCAATTGGCATGACACCAATACACCCAGACAAAGTAAAATGCGAAATGGTAAATGGTGAAAAAGTATTTATGCTTCAAGGCGCTAAGGGTGATTATTCAAGAAGAATAACAAGCAACAATATGTTGCATTTCACTTGGTTTCAATATCCCGGTCAATTAGTTGGGATTAGTCCATTACGTACCCAAAGTAATACGTATGGATTAGCGTTGGCAATGGAAAGACACATTGCCCAGTTTTATGGACAAGGTGGAACACCGTCAAGTGTTTTGGAAACAGATAGAGATTTGACTGCTGAACAAGCAAAGACATTAAAAGAAACTTGGCTTGGTAATCACAATAGAAATAGAAAACCAGCAGTATTAACTGGTGGGTTGAAATGGAAAGCAATAAGCGCTTCTGCTGGTACAGAACTTATTGAAGCACGTGAACAAATAGTTAATGAAATAGCAAGAGTTTTTAGAATACCAGCACACATGTTGCTTGCAAAAGACGGATCAAATGTATATTCAAATATTGAAAGCAACGGCATGCAGTTTATACAACATACATTATTAGCTTGGATAAGAAGAATAGAGGACGGACTGGGTACATTATTGCCAAACAAACAATATGTTAAAATGGATACTGCTGAATTTGCACGTGCAGATCAGTTAAGTAGGGTGCGTAGTTTTCAAGTTGCAGTAAGTTCTGGTTTGATGACACCTAATGAAGCAAGGTCAAAAATGGACTTAGAGCCGTATGCTGGTGGTGACAAATTTTATTTAGGTTTACAAGGTGCAATGGTTGATCCAACTATTGAGCCACTAGGGAAAGACGAACATAGTCCAACTGAAAATCTAACTGAATTAGAATAATGGAAGATCAAGATCTTTTTAAAACTGAAGAAGAAGCACTAGCCAAAGCAAAAGAAATAGGTTGTGTTGGTACACATACACATGAAGTTAATGGCGAAACTTTTTATATGCCTTGTGAAAAAATGGAAGATTATACAAAACTTACTGGTGGTGAACACACTGATGAAGATGATCCAACATTAAAATACAACAATCAAGATCAAGAAACTGAACAACGTGCAGTAGATAGAAAACCACCAAAGTTTATGCAAGATAATGCACAACGTGGTTTAGATAATTTAAACAAAGCTGGTGACGGACTTGTTGATGAAACAGTAAGGCAAGCAAGGATTATGGCAAAGGGTGAACAACTTAGCATAAACAAAATAGTTAAGATACGCGCATGGCATGCACGTCACATATCTGATTTAGATCGTGAAAAAAGTAATCCCAACGATCCAAGTTCATGGAAAGCGTCAGACGTAGCATTTTTACTTTGGGGTAGCAATCCATTTACTGATCCAATGCAAGCGCATGATTGGGCAGAAAGAAAGATTGCACAATTAATTAACGCTGGTGAATATGAGCCAAGAAACGATCCAAGCACACCAGCACCAAAGAAAGATCAGATTAAAGGTAGTAAAAAAAATCCAAAGGGATCTGCAACTGGTAAAAAAGGTGGTATTAAATTTAGTGAAGCAACAGAAAAATCTATTAGGGGAAGAATAGAAGAACATAATGAAGATGTAAAAGGCATGGCTACATGGCGTAAGTTAAAAATGGGAACTGCAAAAGCAGTTGTCAGACGTGGATTTGGTGCTTATAGCACATCACACCGTCCCGGTGTAAGTCGTCAAGCATGGGGATTAGCAAGACTGCGTGCATTTAGTTACTTACTTAAAAACGATAAACCACAAAATCCAGCATACAAAAGTGACAATGATCTTTTACCAGATCAACACCCAAGATATACAAAGAAAGAAGAAAAAAGTATGAACAATCAACATATACAAGTATTAGATCCAGTAGTTGCTATATCAAACACTATGGAAACACAAAAAAGGTCAACTAATCTTAAAGAAATGGATAGACAAACTGAAAATAGAAGTTTTACATTTAGCGCAGTAGAAGAACGCAAAGAAAACGATAATGATACTTTGTTGTTTACTGGTTATGCTTCTGTGTTTGACAAACCATACGGCGTGCGTGATAGCAAAGGCGTTTATGATGAAACAATTAAACAAGGCGCGTTTAAAAAAACATTAAAAGAACAAGATGACGTTAGGTTTTTAGTAAACCATGACGGTATTCCATTAGCAAGAACTTCTTCTGGAACTTTAGAACTTGAAGAAGATGATTACGGATTATTCGTAAGGGCAGAATTAGATCCAACAAATCCTACGGTTGCAGAAGTTGCTAGTGCAATGAAACGTGGCGATCTTAATGAAATGTCATTTGCATTTCAAGCTATAAAAGATGAGTTTGACGCAAGTGGTAATAATAGATCAGTTAACGAAGCAAGATTATTTGATGTTTCTGTTGTGACTTATCCAGCTAACCCGTGGGCGGGTGCAAAGTTACGTGGATTAGATATTGAAGATCTACATAAAGAACTTGTTGAAGCTAGAAGTGGCGATAAGGCAACAGAAATATTAGAAAGTTTTATTAACAAAGTTGAAAGTATTACGGACAATGATGTTGATGAAAAACGAAACAATCCCAAAGTTGAATTGTTAAAAATGAAACTTGAAAGGGACGGTATTCGTAAGAAGTCGTAAAGCCGTAAAAACGAAGTCGTATCACACACTTAATATTTACACTAGACGCATAAGTAAAAATAACACACAAAGGAAAACATAGTGAAAAATATAATTGAAGCTAGGGACGGTAAAGTAGCTGAACTTGATCAATTAGTTGAAGAACTTGACACAATGGACGCTGGTGAAGAATTTGACGCAAAATTTGCGCGATCACAAGAACTACATGGTGAAATCAAGGACTTAAACGGAAAAATTGATGAAGCAAGGGAACTAAACCAAACCTTAGAAGCAGTAAAAGAAAGCAGAAATGCTTTAGGTGTGGAAGACGAAGATCTTAGTGAAAAAGAAGCTATTGTTGAAGTCAATGAGCCAGATATGTATAGAAAGGGTGGAAATCACTCTTTTATTGCAGACGCTTATGCCGCTAGACAAGGTGACTATAAAGCACAAGAAAGAGTTAACCAACACCAAGATTTTGAAGCTAGAGATGTTGGCACTGGTGCTTTCACAGGATTAGTCGTACCTCAATACTTAGTAGATGAGTTCGCACCTATTGCAAGAGCAGGATCACCATTTTATAACGCTGTTCCTAAACAGGATTTACCGGCGTACGGCAACAAAATTGAAATATCAAGAATAACTACTGGATCAGCGGCCGCTGAACAAGCAAGCCAAAATTCAGCAGTTCAAGAAACAAACATGGACGATACCTTATTAACAGTCAATGTTGATACTATTGCAGGTCAACAAGACGTTTCAAGACAAGCACTTGAAAGAGGTGGACAACCCGGTTTTTCATTGGAAAATATAATTTTTCAAGATTTAGTTTCTGCTTATTACACAAAATTAGATAACCTTATGATTAACGGAAGTGGATCTTCTGGACAACCAAAAGGTATATCACAAGTTTCTGGTATTAATTCAACAACATATACAGACGCAAGTCCAACAGTTGCAGAATTATATCCAAAACTTGCAGACGCAGTACAGGAAATCAATTCAAATAGATTTGCACCAGCTACTGCGATCCTTATGCACCCAAGACGTTGGGGTTTCTTAACAGCAGGTGTGGACAGTTCAAACCGTCCATTAGTATTACCAGCTGGTAACAACCCAGACAACGCAGTTGGTGTTGGGGACGCGGCCGCTTATGGTCAAGTTGTAGGAAGTGTTCTAGGATTACCAGTAATCACAGACGCTAACATTAGAACTGATCTAGGTACTAACGAAGACGCTATTTATATAGCAAAAGTTGATGATCATATTATGTTTGAAGATAATTTGTTTCAACTTAAATTTGAAGAAACTAACGCAGGTAGCTTAACAACTAAAATGGTTGTTTATGGTTATGTTGCATTTGCTTCTGGACGTTATCCAGCAGGCATTTCAGCAATAACTGGTACAGGACTTATTGCACCTACCTTTTAGTTAAATTGTGGTTTTGGTGTGCTGGGCAACCAACACACCAAACCATTTAGGAAAGTATTATGGCAAAAAACAAAGAATTAATAGAAGCTTTAAAAAAAGAATTAAAGCACTATGAAATATACAAGAAAGCAGATCGTGCTAAACAAGTTAAAGAAGCAATTAAAAAAGCTGGTGGATCAGTTGAAACAAAAACTGCAAAACCTAAAGTCGAAAAAAAAGTAGAAAAAAAGAAGTAGTATCATGCCCGGAAAGCACTACGGAAAAAAGAAAATGAAAGGTGGCAAAGGTAAAGGCCGAAAGAAAGGGAAATAATTTCTTATGGCAATTACTAATGGCTACTGTACACAAAACCAGTTAAAGCAATTTAACGGTATTCCTACTTCTGATACTGCTGATGATGATCTTCTTGATGACGCAATTAATGCGGCTAGTAGGCAAATAGATACTTTTTGTGGACGTATATTTTTTCAACAAAATGCAACTGCACGAAAGTTTTTTACAAATGATCTATACAGATTACGTGTAGATGATATTTCAACAACTACTGGATTAGTAGTTAAATATGATGATAATGATGACGGTACTTATGAAACAACTGTATCTTCATCTGATTATCAATTACTTCCAATAAATCAAGTAGTTGGTGGAATATTAATATCGCCTTTTTATATTGTTGAATTAATATCAGACGGTAATCATGAGTGGCCACTGGATTATTCAAGCAATAGACCACGTGCAGAAATAACTGCTAAATGGGGTTATTCAGAAGTTCCAGAGCCAATAAGACAAGCTACATTAATGCTTGCTAGTGAATTATTTGCAATGCGTAATGCACCACTTGGTGTTGCTGGTGTTGGTGATTTTGGTGTTGTAAATATACAACAAAATAGGGAAATCACAAGATTGATAGCACCATTTCGTAAAGGCACAGTTTTTGGGTTAGCGTAATGGCAACAATGGCGCAAATCCGTGACGGTTTAAAAACAACTATTTCCAACATATCTGGCCTACGTGTTTACGATACAGTTCCAGATCAAGCAATAAACTTTCCAGTTTGTTTATTTATACCAACATCTATTGAATTTGATCTAGCCATGCAACGTGGCACTGATCGTTATGAGTTTGAATTGACTGTTGCAGTACAAAGATCAGATAGCAGAACTGCACAAGATAAGCTAGACGCATTTGTTACTGGATCTGGATCATCAAGCATAAGACAAATTATTTTTAACAATAGGACATTAGGCCTTTCAGATACAGACGCTAGAATTACAGAAATGAATAATTACGCCGCTGATGTCAGTTTAAATGGAATTGACGCAGTCGGTGCTAATCTTACTATTGAAGTATTTACGAAAGGAAGTAGTTAATGGACTGTTGTGGAAACGGTTGTTGTGGGGGTAGATAATGCCAAAATATAAGATCATAGGTAATAAGAAAGTTATGGGCAAAGAAAAAGGCCAATCAATTACTATTACTGATGAACAAGTTGCTAAATCATTAATTAAAGGTGGGCATATTGAAGCTACTACAATTAAAAAAAGACGTGCTAGAAAAAAAGACGGAACGTTTATAAAAGATGATAAAAGCACACCAGAAGTAAACGAAGCATGGGAAGAAGTAGAAGATAATGGCTAAATTTGTATTTAATGACGGTAAAGTTTTTAGTGGTGGATATGATCTATCTGATAATGTTACTAATGTAAACCTTGAATTAACTGCTGAAGAACTTGACGCAACAACACTACAATCTGGTGGCTTTACTGAAAAACTAGGTGGTCTTAAAAATTCAGAATTAACATTAGACGGATTTTATGAAGCTGGCGCAAACAAGCCAGACGCATTACTTGGAACGTCAGTAGGTAATGAATTGGTTGTAACAACCGTGCCGGACGCGGGTGTTGGCAATATTGCATACTTTACAAAGTCAAGGGAATTTAGTTATCAGATCTTTGGCGAAGTAGGTGAGATCGCACCGTTTAGTGTAACTAAGTCGCAATCTTCTGAAATTATGGTGCGTGGAACAATAGCGCTTGACGGATCAATTACTGCCACTGGTAATTCTACTGGCGCTAATTTAGGTGCAGTAGGCGCAACAGAAAAATGTTATGTAGCAATCCATTGCACAAGTGTTAGTGGTACTTCTACACCAACAATTACTTTCAAACTACAATCAGATGACAATTCAAGTTTTACTAGCCCAACTGATAGGATCACATTTACTGGGATCACTGCAATTGGTGCTGACTTTCAAAGTGTTGCTGGTGCAATCACTGATACACACTGGCGTTTAAATTACACTGTTTCTGGTACAAATCCAAGTTTTAATATTCATGCAACAGTTGGCATAGAATAACACACATAACAAATCTAAATATATAATATTTACAATTAAATCAAGAAAGGATTTATTAAATGGCAAAATTTGTATTAACAGACGCAAGTTTGGTTATCAATAGCGTTGATCTATCTGATCATGTAGCTAGTGTGACACTTGAACTTAATTCTGAAGAAATAGATACTACGGCAATGGGATCAACCTTTATGAGCAAAACTGGTGGTTTGAAATCTGGAACTTTATCCATAGATTTCCAACAAGACTTTGCAAGTTCAGAAGTTGACGCAACAATGTTTCCACTTTTTGGTGGAACAACTGCATTTGTTTTAAAAGCAACAAGTGGATCAGTAAGCGCAACAAACCCAAGTTATAGTGGATCTATCCTTGTTAACCAACATATCCCAGTTGCTAACGCAGTGGGTGAATTGGCAACTATGTCCGTTTCGTTTCCAACAAGCGGCACTGTAACAAGAGCAACTTCCTAGTGGGTAACATAACCGTCACAATGTCTGACGGTACAACTTACGAATTAAAGATAAAACCAGCTGACATAGTCAAGTTTGAAAGAAAATTTGATGTACCAATATCTGAACTTACTGAAACACAGAAGTATGAGTGGATATTGTACTTAGCTTGGTTATCTGCAAAACGTAATGGTGTCACTGATGACTATGACACTTGGATTGAAAAAGTTGAAGAAATAGATGTTAAAGGTGGAACTGATAACCCAAAAGGGTAAACAAGTTCATTGACGTAGTTGCTTTAATTAGCTTGGAAAGTGGGATTAGTCCCAATGAGATAATGAACTTGGACATGGATATGTTTGAAGCACTTTTTGCAATGATAAAAAAAAGAAATAGCAATGGTAGCGAAATTTAATCATCTAGCAATTGACAATAGTGAAGTAAAAGCAATTGTTAAAGAATTAACACGTTATGGAAAAAAAGACGTATTAAACGCGCTACGTAAATTCAATAGGGAAATAGCAAAAGAAGTAGCTGACAAAGCCAGATCACTAGGTGCAAAACAACCCGTACCAAAAGCAGTTAGATCTACAAAAAACATCAAACCACAAGCAACAAGAACACAAGCCAAAATAAAAATTGGTAGAGCAAGTAACAGACAACCGTCTGCACTATCTATGGAATTTGGTCGTGATAGTTTACTTGTACCAATACGTGGATCTTCTTCAATGCGTAAGATAGATCGTAACGCAGTTGGTAAATTGCGTTATTCTAGACGTGGTGCAACATTTCCATATAGACGTTGGATTGGAAACCAATATGCTTCTGGTACATCAAGTTTTGGTAAATTTGGTAAAGGTGGTTATGTTGTACAAAGAACTGTTGCAAATGAGCAAGATAGAATTATGTCAACGTATAATGATCGCCTTTATGAAGCATTGGCAAGATCAATAGGAAAGAAACTATAAATGGTAAAAATTAATCGTGAAGCAGTAATATCCATAGTTGGTAATGTTGACGGATTAGTTAAAGGCATTACACGTGGTCAACGTTCATTACAAGGTTTTGGCAAAATCGCTGGTGGTATAGCCAAAGTAGGTGCAACTGCTATTGCTGGACTTGGTGTTGCCGCTGGTACAGTTGGCAAAGAAATGGTCAACCTTGCTTCTAGTGCAAAAGAAGCTGGATCAGCATTTGATGTTGTTTTTGGTACTGGGGAAAGTGGTCAACAACTAAACGCCTTTGTTGAAGAATTTGCAAACAAAGCTGGTATGGCTAATTTTGAATTGCAAGATCTTCTTAAAACAACTGGTCAAGTTGTACAGTCTGTTGGATTTACTGCTGAAGAAAGTGCCAATCTTGGTGAACAATTAGCAGTTGTTGCTGGTGACGTAGCGGCATTTAACAACGTACAAGGTGGTGCAACACCAGTTATGCAAGCATTTACCAAAGCGTTACTTGGTGAACGTGAAAGTCTTAAAACCTATGGTATTTCTATTATGGAAGCAGACGTGCAAACAAAAGCGTTTGCAATGACTGGTAAAGATAACGCAAAACAATTAACCCAACAAGAAAAAGCAATGGCAACGTTGGAATTGATCAAAGAAAAATCAATTGTTACACAAGGGTATTTAAACGCAGAGCAAGATAGTTTTGCGGCTAAATCAAATGAAGCACGTGCAAAAATAACAGAATTAAAAGCAACTATGGGTGAAGAATTATTGCCTATTGCTGAAGCATTATTGCCAGTTTTTGTTGATCTTGTACAAGAAATCGGCCCGCAACTTGTTGGTGCGATCCAAGCAGTAGCACCATTTATTTCTTCTATTGGTCAAATGATAGCGCAACTTGCACCACCAATATTAACAATAGTTTCTTTACTTCTTACAATGCTTGCGCCAGCATTTAGAAAAATGACAGAAATAGTAGAAAAATATATTACACCGTTTTTAACTAACTTACCTAAAAATTTTGAAAAAATGATAAATGCAATAATTAACGGTTTTAACAGATTTGCAGATAAATTAAATGCGTTTGGTGAAAAAGCACAAAACATTTTGGGCAAAATAGGAATTAAATTAGATATACCAAAACTAAGAAAGTTTGAAAATATAAGTTTAGGTTTTGCTGAAAGTGAAGTAAAAAGATTAACACCAGATGAAATAGACGCTGGTAATGAACTTGAAGCATTAATGGCAAGTAGTAAAACTGCTACAAGTGGACTACAAAATGTAACCAACAACTTTAACATTGGCGTAAGTGGTGGTGGAAACCCAGATGAAGTAGCTAGAAAAACTGCTGAAGAATTAAAGAAGTTTACTGATCGTAATGGAACACTAGAACGTGCTGGTATCGGTGGTGGTGGTGGTGGCGTGGTTGTTACTTTATAATGGCACAACCAACAACACGTGTACGAATAGGTTTTACTGCAAACGAATTTACATTAGATGATGTAATACGTGGTATTTTAGACACTGGACAACTTGGTGGTGCAGTCACTTTAACTGATGTAACAAGTGATGTACAAAGCATAACTGTAAATCGTGGACGATCTAAAGACTTGGAAAGTTTTTTTACTGGATCTTGTACAGTACGTTTGCTTAATAATGCAAGAAAGTATGAAAACACAAATACATCAAGTCCATATTCACCCGGTATTGAGCCAATGATTTTAATACATGTTGACGCAACAACTGACGGTGGTACTACTTATGAAGATATATTTGTAGGTTTTGTAACTGACATAAACTTAACTTACCCAGATCAAGCTAATTCATTTGCAGACTTTATAGCTTCTGACGCATTTATAAAAATAGCTAACACTGAAGTCATAGGGCAAGCGTTTTCATCTGCTAAATCTGGCACAATGATCGGTGCAGTATTAGACAACACTGACGTAAAGTTTAGCGCTAGTGCAAGAGATATTGAAACTGGTGTATCAACTATGCAAGCTATTTCGTCATTGACTGGAAATACATTGTCAGTGTTGCAACAAATTGAGCAATCGGAAAATGGTTTATTATTTATGTCAAAAAGTGGCAATATAACTTTTAAATCACGTCATACAACATTTCCGTCAAGTGCTACTGCAATATTTAGTGATGACGGAAGCAATGTACCATATTTGTCAGTTGATTACATAAATGATGACAATGAAATTTATAATGTAATTAATTTAACTAGAAACGGTGGCACAACTCAAACATCAGAAGATGTTGCAAGTCAAGGTAAATATCTTGTTAGAACTCTTACAAGGGATAGTTTATTTAATAATTCAGATACAGAAGTGCTTGACGCGTCTAAATTCTTACTTGGTAAATTTAAAGACGCATTAATTAGATTTGATAATTTAATTGTTGATGTTAAAGAAGCAACAACATCAAATCAAAATACGATCTTAGCTAGGGAAGTTGGTGACATTGTACAAGTAGAATTAACACCACCGGGAAGTGGATCACCAAGCCAAATATCATCATTAGAAATAATTGATAGTATTAGTTATTCAATCACACCAGATCTATTTACTTGCACGTATATGTTGTCAAATGCAGATGTACAAGCATTTTTACGATTAGATAATACGTTATTTGGTGTTTTAGATACAGACAAGTTAGGTTATTAATGACACACAATATAGAACAGAAACAAGAAAGGATAAACTAAAAACATGGCATTATCTGGATATAAAGAATTTGCAACTGGTGAAGTTTTAACTGCTTCTGACGTTAATGCGTACCTCATGCAAGCAATAATGGTTTTTGCTTCATCTAGTGCTAGGGATAGTGGAATTACAAGTAGCAAACGCGAAGAAGGGCAATTTGTATTTTTAAAGGATAGCAATACATTACAATTTTATGACGGATCTTCTTTTGTAGATTTTATTGGTGAGGGTGACATAACTGGTGTTACAATCACAACATCATCTACTTCTGGATTATCTGGTGGTGCGGCCGCTACTTCTGGTGCATTTTCATCAACATTAGTTATTTCACCAAATCTAGCTACTTCTGCAACTGTGGCAAGTGCTGATATTGTTTTGATCGGTGACGCAGATGACAGTAATAATTTAAAGAAAACAACAGTAGCTGATATAGTAGCTTTAGCACCAGCTGGTGTAAGTTTAGGATTAGTATTAGCTTTAAGCTAGGAAAGGAATAAGTTATGGCAGATACACTACACTCAGTACAAGGTGTTTTAGGCACTTCTGCTGGTGATATTGTGGACGCAGTACCGTCATCAACAACAGAAACAGTTATTGGTGTTTTATTGTCAAATGTAAGTGGATCTAGTGCTGATGTTACAGTTGATCTAAGTGTTACAAAATCTGGTGGATCATTAAGACACATTTTAAACAATGTATCTTTACCATTTGGAACAACAATAGAAATAACAACTAAGATCACCTTAGAAACTGGGGACAAGTTACAAGGGTTATGTTCAGCGGCTTCAAGTGCTGAATTTAACGTATCATTTTTGCGTCAAACCTAAAGGGGTAATTTATGGCCTACATAGGTACGCAACCAAATAATGTAAAAAAGAATATAGGTTTATATACACCTAGCGAAATATTACAACTAACTAAAGACGGTAGTTGGGGTGGTAGCTTAGAACTTATTGAATCTCAAACAGTATCAAGTGCAAGTGCAGTAGATTTTACAAGTATAAAAGGTAATGTCTATGATGTTCATTTACTTGAATTAATTAATGGACATTGTGCAGATGATAATAAAGCATTTACAACTCAATTATCAAATGATAGTGGGAGTTCTTTTGAAACCTCTAATTATCAATGGGCTTTTAGTTATCAAAAATCAAATGGTACTTTTCAAGAAAAAAAATCAACAAGTGATAGTGCAATTTCTTTAGTCCATAATATTGGTAATAGTACAGGAGAACAAGTTAGTGGATATATTTATTATTACAACCTTAATGATAGTTCAAAATTTTCTTTTACAAATCATCAATTCACAGGTATAACACAAGACCCCGATTATATTTCAACTTTTGGTGGTGGTGTTTATGCAGTTGCTGAAACTATAAATGCTATAAGATTATTAATTACTTCAAGCACTTTTGCTAGTGCTACTGTAAATTTATATGGAGTAAAACAGATATGAGTAACCTAAGATTAATTAATGAAACTAGTACTACAACAGGAGTAGCTACTTTATCTGTTACTGATGTATTTAGTGCAGATTTTGATATATATAAAATTACTTTTACTAATACAGAGTTAGCTTCTATAGATTGGGTAGAATTTAGATTTATAAATAGTAGTGGAAGTGTTGTTACCTCATCAGAATATGATGAAGCAGTTTTAGAATTAGATACAGGTGGCTCTTTTGGAGAGAGCAGGGAAACTAATGATACAAACTTTTCAAGACTTATAAGAAGTCAAACAACAGAAGCTAAAGGTGGAGATGCAACTATGTTTTTATTTAATCCATTTTCTAGTTCATCATATACTTTTGGGTTAGTGCAATCAATGGGTGTTATAACTAATGGTTTTGGAACTAAAGGAATTTTTGTTTTAACAGAATTATCAAGCATTAAAGGTTTTCAAATATATTTAAATGGTGGTAGCAATATAAATAAATCTACTATAAAAACTTATGGATTAAGGGTAGATAGCTAATGAGTTTAGTACAAGTAGCAACAAACACAGTATCAAGTGCAGTTAGTGGTGTAATTCTTACAGGCATAGATAGTGATGATGTTTATATGGTTGCTTTTAATAATGTTGTAGGTGCAACAAATAATGTTGGCTTACAAATACAATTAACTAAAAGTGGAACTGCACAATCAGATAGTGAATATGATTATGCCTATAAAAATTTAAGGACAGATACAACTTTTTCAGATACAAGTGGAACTAATCAAACTGCTATTTCTTTAGGTAATACAGGAACTGCAACGAGTGAAAGTTCACAAGGTATAATTTATCTTTATAATTTTAATTCAAGTTCAGAGTATAGTTTTTTTACTAATGAAACTTGCCACTTTAATGCAACGCCTTTTTTAACAGGAGCGCAGGGTGGTATTATGCATACTGTTGCAAGTGCAAGTGATGGGGTTAATTTTAAAATGTCTAGTGGCAACATTGATAGTGGAACTTTTACATTGTTTAAGGTAATTTGATATGAGTAGTGAATTTGGATATATACCAGAAAGCCCAGATCAAAGTTTTGCAAATAATAAAGGTATCTTCACACCTACTGATATTTATGATTTAACAAGAGCAGATAAATTTACACAGTATGGACAATTAGAATTAATACAAACTCAAACAGGAACTGATGTAGCTTCAGTTGATTTTACTGCAATAAAAGAAACTGAATACAATGTTCATTTTATGACTTTTGACAATATGCAAAGTGCTAATGACAATGCAGAAATAATGAAATTGCAATTTTATGAAAGTGGAGTTGTTGAAAGTGCAGGAGTTTATCAAAGGGCTAGGCAGAATATGACTGCAACAGGCTCTTTTGGTGAAACTAGAAGTACTTCTGATGATAGTATTTCATTATTAGGTGGTAGTGGTAATCAATCTAATGAAAAACAATGTGCTTATGCTTACTTTTACAATTTAGGGGATAGTACTAAATATAGTTTTTGTACTTGGCAGGCAGATACTTGGACATCAGACCCATACCTTTTTGTAGGATTTGGAAGTGGAGTTTTACCACAAGCAAGTATAGTTGATGGAATTAAAGTTAAAACAAATAGTGGTAATATAGCAACTTTTACTATATCTCTATATGGCATAAAGGAATATTCATAATGAGTACTAATTTACAATTTATAAAATCTGCTAGTGGAAGTGGTGTTGGCTCATTATCAATAACAGATTGCTTTAGTGATAATTATGATGTGTATGAATTATTTATACCAAAAATTGATGTATCAAGTAACTCTTATTTAAATGTAAGGTTTTTAAAAGCTAGTGATGGCTCTGTTGATAGTACAAGTAATTATGATAGTGCAGGTTTAATGTTGTATGCTAATGGCTCTTTTGGTGAAAATAGATATACAAATTCTGCTCAGTTTTCAAATGTTTTTGCTTTATGGAGTACTAATGACCATAATAATGGTGGGCTTATAAGAATTTATAATCCATTTAATTCATCATCTTATAGTTTTATAGAATCTCAAATAGCTAATTATAATGATGTTTTAAATGGCTCAAAAAATATAGGAGTTCATAAAGTTGCACAATCTAATTCTGGAATACAACTTATTTTATCTAATACAACACAAATAAATGCAAGTATATATGGAGTTAAATAATGGCAGGTAGCTTAATAAAAATACAAGAAACAACAGTTAGTACAGCAGTAGCAAATGTTACTTTAACAGGTATTGATAGCACTTATGATGTGTATATGGTTAAGTTTTATAATTTAGGTCAAGTAAATGATAATACTGATGTAAACATAAGATTTATTAATAGTGGAGGAAGTGCAATTACTGCTAGTGAATATGATACTGCAAATATGAATTTGTGTGCAGATACAACTTTTAGAAAAATTAGTGGAACAAATAATGCTCAAGGACAAATAGTTGAGGCAGGGGGAAACCAAGCTAATGAGCTTAGTAATGGTATTTTGTATATTTACAATGCAAGTAATTCAAGTGAATTTACTTTTTTTACAAATGAAACTGTCCATACTAATACTGCAACAAATTTAAGAGGTAATCAAGGTGGTGGTGTTCTAACAAGTGCTGAAGCAGTTACAGGTGTGCAAGTTCTAATAGGTAGTGGAAACATTGATAGTGGAACATTCACTTTATATGGTTTAAAGAAGTAAGTATAAGAAATAATGTCACACAATAACAAAAAAAACA
>CAACVF010000097.1_pt1 | contig 18218 bp, 26 predicted proteins | sample 2381781 | NCBI WGS metagenome assembly CAACVF01 (sample SAMEA5211967, study PRJEB30684) | marine metagenome | biome: Marine; feature: Epipelagic; material: Water | collected 2015-10-15 | depth 60 m | reverse complement strand
CAATTCCTACATAATAATAAATTATTTTGAGAGCGTGTAAGTCTCTATATAATAAGACTTGTAGAGGTGCGAGGCTCCGAGAGGTGCGAGGCTCCGAGAGAAAATTTTTTTTTGCGAGGGGGATAATATAGGGTACGTAGTACACCTTCTTTATTTCTTATAGTTTCTTTATGTGTACGTAGTACACCTTTTTAATTCTTATAGATTCTTTAGGGTAACGTAGTTACACTTTTTTTAACTAAACTTTAGTAATGGAATAGAAGAGGTAGGGAGGGGTACTGAGTATAATAAGCTCAACACACAAAATACTCCATTTTTTATAACTTTTGCCTAGAATCTAAAACATAGGGTTCAGGTCTAATATAGATATAGTCTTATTTGTCCCAAATTTATAGTTTAAATCGATCTTTTTACTTTCTTCGAGTATAGATACCAACTTGTTAGTTTTTATAGTAAATTAGGCGTTTTTTGTTTTTTCAACTTTTTCTCTCTTTTTAGGTCTGGAACTGTTGTTTTTGTTTCTACCCAGTTTCCAAATATTTTTGTATAATTTTTTTCATAACGAGTACGATCGGTAACTCTGCTTTTATCACCTTTCACGCTCATTATCTATCTCCTCACTCTTTTTTTCTTCATCGACCTCTTTTTCTTCTGGTTCATTGTAAATACCTATTTTCTTTTCAAAAGCGTTTACAGCGGGTTCTAGCGTTCCTTTGTAATCAGCGACTATAATAACCAAAGCTGCCACACAATGCAAATAAAACCAAGTCATACAATTCCTTTCTTTTTGGATATTATGTTAATAATATCTTTTTTAATAGTATATATATTAAATATTTAACCACTTGAGCTATATACAATATAAGAGTTAATCCAGTGAAAGTCAAGTAAAAACATTAATTATTTTTATTTCTTGCATTAATAGTCTTTTATACATATATTGTCTATATGAAAAGTTACAGTAAAAACGATGCACGTACTCATTGTGCTAATTGGGATGCTGGTGATTGCCTGGGTTGTATGATGCCTAGAGTCGACGGAGAGCTAGTAATGCTTGTGGATTCTAAGTTACAGGGAAAACCATGTGTCGTTGATGATGGCTGTGAGTATTTTGAGAGAATAGTTGTTCCGTCAATTAGAAACCAAGGGAGATAGAGAATATGAATGATACGGATGTAATTGAATACATAGATAAAACATATCCAGAAATGTCTAAAAGGTTTAAGGAGATACTTGAGGAGGAGTGGAAGTTGTTTTGTAGAAAGCAGTATGACTATGGAAGTTCTAATATTACTTTAGGAGAAGACATGGATACGAAGGAGGGTCGTATGGTATCTTTGACTGGATTGGTAATTAGGATGAACGATAAGATCAATAGGTTGAAAAACATAATTATTAAAAATAATGGTAAGAATGCTGTTAAGAACGAAACATATCTAGATGCTTTTATAGATTTATCTATTTATGGAATAATAGCTCAATTAGTCTCGGAAGCAAAATGGGGAAAGTAAGAAGTCTTTGTTTAAGAATAGAAGCTAGGCTAATAAAGTTATTTATAAAACTACTAACTAATCGGAATAAAAAATGAATTTAAAAAAATGGACTTCAGAAGAAATCGACATTGTAAGATCTTATGAACGAAATCATAAAACAAGACGCGATATTCAGGACGACCTGGAAAAAGCTGGATATAAAAGAAGTTTCAAGGCTGTAACTAGAAAGATTGAAAACCTAGGCTGTAAAAAGGCTTACGGTAATTTAGATGTATCCAAACTACCTAAGGTATTGATAGTAGATATTGAGACTACCCCTATGGGTGTGTGGGTCTGGAGTCTTGGAAAACAATACGTTGGTCATAATACAATAATGAAAAGCGACAATAACGTACCTATGGACTGGCATCTTCTTAGTTGGTCTGCTAAATGGCTGTATGACGATAAAGTCTTGAGCGATGTCATAACTCCAGATGAGGCAAAGAATAGAGAAGATAAAAGAATTGTAAGTTCTGTTTGGAAGTTATTGGATAAAGCTGATATTGTTATAGCACATAATGGAGATAGATTTGATTTACCTAAGTTAAGTACTAGGTTTATTGCAAATGGATTAAATGCTCCATTACCATTTAAAACAATTGATACATTAAAAGCAGCTAGAAGAGAATTTTCTTTCTCATCTAACAAACAAGACTTCTTAACTAAGTTTTTAAAGATAGAACAAAAGTTAAGTACTGACTTTCAATTGTGGGTTGATTGTATGCGTGGAGATAAAAAAGCTTTAGATAGGATGGTTAAGTATAATAAGCATGATGTTATAGGTCTAGAGCAATTATATTTAAAACTAAGACCTTATATGAGATCGCATCCTAATATAGCTGTAATGATGGATGAAGATGCTTGTACTGTATGTGGAAGTAAATCATTAAAAGAGACTGGAAAGTTTTACTATACTGGAACTAGTAAGTTTAATTTATATGTTTGTGGTGGATGCAATTCTCCATACATTAGAAGTAAAGAAAACCAGGCTAGTAGAGAAGTTTCTAAGAGGTCAGTTGCAAGATAACTTGACTTTTATGTCATTTTCCATTATATTAGTAGTAAGGCTATAAATGATTTTTAGAAAAATTAATAAAATAAATCATCCGATTTATAGTAGTAGAGAAGAGTTCAAAGAGAGAAACCCTGACCTTGAGGTAGTTAATAATTGGAGGAAAGGCACCGAAGGTAGCTGGGTAGTTTCAGACGATGGTCAAGTTTGTCAAGTACTGAAACGTGGGAAGATGCTTAATAAAGCAAAAGATAAAGTAACTAACTATTATGTTAGGGTTGCTCTCGGAACTTTTATTTGCGTTGATGGTGTAAGAATTGAAGGTAAACCAAGAAAGAATCTTTATTCATTTGGTTTGCTTGATAAAAGTGTATACGATCATAAAGTTAATAAAAAGAACACCACACAAAGAGAGTTTCTTTTTGCTCAATACGTAGCAAAAGGTGAAAACTTAATAGATGCTTTTGTAAAAGCATTTCCTACAAATAATAGACCTTACGCTGAAGGTCAAGCCAAGATACTAATGAAGGCTAAACGGATTCAAACAATGATTAGAGAAGAAATAGATAAGGTATTAAGCGCTGCTGAGATAACTCCTTTATATCTATTAGAGCAAATGAGACACGTTATTGATAAAGACGATTCTCAGGACAGAGATAAGATACAGGCTTTAAAAACATTAATGCAAATAAGTGGAATGATGGACACAGAAAAAAGACAAGAGTCTGTTGCTGTCTTCCAAGGGTTTACTAAAGAACAATTAGATGCTATTGGAGGAGGAAATGTCAAGAAACTTGCGTCGGCTGAGAGAGAAGTTGAGGTCTAAAGACTGTAAGCTTTGTAGCATTCCATTAGATGGCAATTATGTTGTCATCAGAGATATTGATACAAATCAATACTATGCACAGTGCGTTGAATGTATGACAATATATAATCACGAACTAGGGTTTGAACACTTAGGAATACCAAACATAATAGGAATATCTTAATGAAAAAAGTTAATTTTGATCTAGAAGTAGAAGTACATGATGATTTAAAAGATGAAGTAATAAAAGAATATATATCTCGTTATTTTATAAATAAAGAATCTTTTGACGCTTTTACGTTGCAAGTCATTGGAGAAAAAGATTATCCTTTAAACTTTAATATAGGTAATATAAAATTTGATTTAAGAAAAAAGAAGGCAAAGCCTAAAGCAAAAACAAAAAAATGAAATTAGCTGTATACGGAACATTAAGAAGCGGAAATAAAAACACAGGTGTGTTAGAAAACTCTTCACTTGTATATCCAGGTCACAAACAATTTCCAGCTGTTATACAAAATAAAAAAGGCAAAGGGACTGTTGTTGAGGTTCATAATGTTACGGAAGACGACATAAAAAGATATGACATATATGAAGGCATAGCTTCTGGATTATATAGACGAGTAAAAGCGGAAGTTAAGATGGATGACGGAGATACAGAAGATGTATGGATTTATGTTGCTGGAGACGAGCTAATTCAAAGAAGTAATATGTTTACAGAAATAAAAAGTGGGGATTGGTACAATAGATAATTTTAATATAAACTCAGATAAACAAAAAGAAAAAGATAGAGTATTGGGATTAGCATCTCAAGATCTAATTGCTTTTGGACAGCTATTCTTACCAGAAGATTTTATGAAGTCATCTCCTGCTCCATTTCATTATGAAGTTGGTAAGAAGCTTTTAGATTCTGATATTAGAAAACTATGTATTGTATTGCCTCGTGGTCATTCTAAATCTACGATGGCTAAGGCAGCATTGATGCATAAGATATATTTTAATCCCAAAGGGAAAAAAGAATTTGCAGCATGGGTTTCAGAAGAGCAAGGGCAAGCAGTAGACCATCTAAAATATATTAAAAATCATATTGAATATAATAATGCTCTAAATTATTACTTTGGAGACTTAGTTGGAGATAAGTGGACTGAGAAAGAAATAACCACTAGCAGAGGAGATAGAATAATAGCCAAAGGAACTAGTCAGAGGCTTCGTGGTAGATCTGAACTTGGAACAAGATATACAAAAATTATTCTTGATGACTTTGAATCTGAGTTAAATACTAAAACTCCAGACAGACGTAGAGAAATTAAAGAGTGGCTCATGTCAACAGTATATCCATCTCTTGAAGAATCAAAAGGAAACGAGGGAGCTATTTGGCTGATTGGAACAATAGTCCATTACGATTCTGCATTGCAAGCTATATACGACGGATACTTAGAAGCAAAAGAAAAAAACGAATCGTATACTTGGGATGTAATATTTCATAGAGTATTGGAAGATGGTAATCCATTGTGGGCTTCTTACTTTTCAAAAGAAAAAATAAATCAAATAAGAAAAGATTATGAAAATGTAGGTCAATTACATAAGTTTGCTCAAGAGTATATGAATGATGCTAGAGACTTGGCAACTGCAAAATTTAAAATAGATAGAATACAAAAGCATGATTATGAGTTAGTTAGCAATACAAACCAAGCTTATTTAAAAAATGGCGATACAATTATTCCTGTAAATATTTATATGGGAGTAGACTTAGCTTACGAGTCTAATGCTAACAATGATTATCAAGTTATAATGGTTACTGCTGTTGATAGCGAAAAGAATTTTTATGTGATTGATTACTATCACGAACACCTACCTTTATATGAGATGCCAAAGAAGATATTTGAGCTTGCTAAGCTTTACTCTCCTATAAGGAGAGTAAACGTAGAACACGTAGGAGCACAAGGAATTATTAAAGACTCTGTGAATCAAATGAGTGGAATTGATAGAAAGATGGCACCAGGACTTGCAAGAGGAGTTAGACCTCCACATGGAATAAAAAAAGAAGATAGATTAGAATCTACTCTTTGCCCTCTTGTTAATAGAGGTAAATTATATATAAAAAAACATCATCAAGAAATAATTGATGAAATGTTTCATTTTCCAAAAGGAAAGAATGACGACTTACTTGATGGTCTTTGGTATTCAGTTACAAATGCAAGATCTCCAATAAGTAAAAGCTTTGAATCTAAAGATTTTAATGTACAGGAAAATTCAGATATTGCTAAAAAAGTAAAATCTAAAGTTAGAAGTTGGATAACTGGACAAAGAATTTAAAATAATACTTGACTTATTAACCTTTTTATACTATATTATATAGCATAGATATCTAAGGAGCCTACCATTAATTACGTAGAAACTTTTGCCGAGCACGATGAAGCTCAAAAAAACAGAGAACTGTGGAGAAGGTGGAGGGATGCAAGATCGAATTGGGAAGTTGAAGCTAGGGATGCCATTGATTTTTCACTTGGTAATCATTATTCAACAGAAGAATCTGAGGTTTTGCAATCCGTTGGACAAGGTGATTTTATTATTGACAGGGTATATGCTGCGGTCGATAAGTTAAAATCATTATTAACATCTAGAAATCCTAAGTTTTCAGCAGTAGCCAGAGAAGATTCTGACTACAAGCTTTCAAATGTTTGGAGAACAATATTAGAATATGTCTGGGACATCTCAGATTGTAACACTCACTTTAAGCAAGTGGTTCATGACTACTCTGTTTCTGGTTTGGGTTATTTTTATGTATATGTAGATACGGAGTCAGACTTCGGTAGAGGCGATGTAAAAGTAACAAGCGTAAATCCTTTTAGAGTATATGTTGATCCTGCATCTAGAGATAGATATTATGCAGATGCATCTTCAATGCTTCTTTCCACAATATTAACAAAAGATCAATTACTAGGATTGTATCCCAAGCTTGAAGAAATTATAGATAGTATTGATAGTTCTACAGACGAAGAAGACTATCCAGCATCTAAAAAGAAAAACTCATCTTCATCATTTACTCCAGACGTTGTAAAGGATTATGATAGAGGAGGATATGAAAAATATAGAGTGATTGAACGCTTTTCTAAAATTAAAGTTCCTTATTATAGATTATTCAATAAAGAAACTCAAGAAGAAAAGATTGTTGATTTAGAATCTTTTGAAAAAATATTGGCTGAAAACTCACACTTAATCGAGTCGGGACTGATCGAGGCAGTTGAGGTTCTACAGACTAGGATCAACCATGTTGCAACTGTAGGACAAGTTTTACTATATGAGCAAGTTCTCAATACGGATACATATCCAATTATACCAGTCCCAAACATTTGGACTAATACTCCATATCCAAAATCAGATGTAACTAAAGTTAAAGACTCTCAGAGATTAATTAATAAATTATTCTCTTTGACATTAAGTCATGCGCAAGCCTCAGCTGGTCTAAAGCTATTAGTTCCAGAAGGAAGTGTTGACGACTTAGGTCAATTAGAGAGAGATTGGGCTAACCCTAATGCTGTTATTGAATACAACCCAGAGTTTGGTGAACCTCATTATCCAGCTCCACAACCTTTGGCTTCTGAGTTTTATGGATTGATATCGAGGGTAGAGTTTTATATAGATTTAAATTTTGGTATATCCGAGTTAATGCAGGGATTTAAAAGCGGTGCTCCAGATACAGTTAGAGGAACGTATCTTTTACAGGAGATGGGAGAAAGCCGTGGTCGCTCAAAACTTAGGGATATAGAGGGAAGTTTAGATATTCTTGGCAGAGTAGTTTATAACTTTGCTAAAGGACATTATAACTTTAAAAAGACTTTTAGAATTGTGCAACCTAATAATGACATATCTGAGTTTACTATTAATAATAGGCTCTATGACGATAAGACGAATGAGTTACAAACAATTGATAATGACATTAGTTTAGGTCAGCATGATATTAGAATAGTATCAGGCTCAACATTGCCGTCTAATAAGATGGCTGAATACAATATGTATTTAGATGCTTACAAGTTGGGTCTGGTGGACGATGTCGAGGTTCTGAAAAAATCAGAAATCTATGACAAAGAAGGTGTATTAAAGCGTAAAGGTGCTATGAGTCAGATGCAGGGTTACATTAAACAACTTGAAGATCAGATTAAAAAGCTAAGTGGTGATTTGCAAACGTCAGAACGTGAAGCAGTAAGTGCTAGAAAGCAAACTATCACTCAGAAATTCAAGACAAATCTTGATTCCGCTCTTAATCAAATAAAAGATAAAGAACGAAAAAATCTAAATCGGATGGAAAATGTAATCGATAAAGCTGATTTACAAGCTAAGTACGCTAATACTAAGGAAGGCATAGTGGGTGCCGAAGAAGGCGTTGAAGGTTAACAAAACTAGAGTCAAGTCTTACCTGGAAAATATCGAAAGGTATGGTTTATAAAGGAGTAAGAAGATTCGGAAAGGAAACATGGAAGACCAAGCAACACAAAGCACAGAACAGACTTATGAGGATAGGCTGGCTAGAGATAATGACGGAATGTCAATATCGATGCCAGACGTAGAGATGGTTAGTGATGAAAGTCCTCAAGACGTAAAAGAAGAAGTCGATGAACAAGGTCATAAAAAACCAACTGAAATTGTAGCTGAAAATGACGAATCTCAAGTTGATTATGGAACTGATTGGGAACAAGAGACTAGAAAGTTTCAGTCTATGTATGACAGGCAAAAAGCAGATTATGCTTCGCTTGAAAAGCAAGTTGAATCTCTTGAGCCTTTAAAACAGTTACAGCAGGTTCTAGAATCTAGACCAGATGTAGTTCAAGCTCTTCAAGATAAATTACAAAATAAGCCTGTTAGTGGTGATACATCGAGTTCGCCTACAGATAATACTGTTGACGAAGCCTCATTTGACCCGTGGGAAGCCTATTATAAAACCGACTCTCCTTCGTACAAGTTACGAGTAGAGAAGGAAAAGGCTTTGGTTAACGAAGCAGTCTCTGAACAGATGGCTGGTATCCAAAGTCAAGTTGCTATGCAAAATTTAAAAGGTGAGTTAAAATCTAAGTATGGTATGGCAGATGATAGTGAAATTGAAGAATTTATTAACTTTGCAATGACTCCAAGAGATCAATTGCCAGTTGAATTATTACTCAATGTTTATAGACAGCATTATAACAAAGGTGTTAATGCTCAACCATCTGAAAATTTACAAGCTGTGACAGAGACTCAATCAGTCCCTATGTCTGCTGGCGTTTTACAAGGAGGAGATCCTAAGGTAAAAAGCGAGTTAGATGTTTCGTGGGATAGAATTCTAAAGGCTGGCAACGCAGGAAGATTACTTTAAAATAAAAAATAACGGAGGTTATTAAATGGCTATTACACAGGGAACTAAACTCTCTAGTAATATTACGGCTGCTGCAACTAGCGCAGGTGTAGGTCAAGCTCCTGATAGAAGACGGTTATACGATTTTAGTGATCGAGTTGCTGAATTGGCTCCCGAAGAATCACCATTCTTCGTATACTTGTCTCAGGTTGCAAAAAACCCTACAGATGATTCTGTCTTTCGTTTCTTAGAAAATCGTTCTAAGATTGATTGGACTAGTCGTAATTTTAAAATTGACTTAGCTGGTCATGTTAATAGTGGTGGTACTGTCGCAGCTGGAAGCAATTATGCTTTTACAGTTGATGCTGACGGTGCATCCGTTGACTGGTTAATAAAAGGAATGGTCTTTGCAGTAAATACAACTACTGGCGCTGAAACAACTGGCTACGCTCAAACTCTAGTAAGGGTTGAAAGTGCAGTAACAGATAATGGTAGCGACAGTTCATTTACTGGTAAGATTATTGACGTTTCTAATTCAAATGTTGCTGGTTATAATGTTATTTCAGATGATGATGATTGTCAAGTTATTGGCACAGCATTTGCTGAAGGAACTGCTTCTCCAGACGTTTGGTCAGGTGAAATTGAGGATGACTATGGTTATACTCAAATTTTTAAAACTGCTTGTGAACTTTCTAACACAGCAATTGCAACTCGCTATCGCGGTTATGCAAACGAGTTTGAGCGCATTTGGGCGACTAAACTTCGTGAACATAAAGTTGATATCGAACGTGCAATGTTGTTTGGACAGAAAGCAAGAGTTGGTGGTATTCAATATACCGAAGGTCTTGTTGGACATATTGTAAAGAATGCTAACCCAAATACTGGGAATACTGCATTCACTTACAGTTCAGGAACACCTTACTATCGTAGTGTTGCTCAATCTGAATTAACTTATGATCGTCTATTAGGCGACTTAGAAGTTATATTTGATCCAGCACGTGGTGGTTCTGGAGATAGGCTAGTATTAGCATCTCTTCCAGTTATCACATTCTTTAACAAGTTAGGCGATGGAGCATTTATGGATGCTTCTATGGGTGGTATTAGTAATGGAATTAATCGTTACAACTTTGAAGAAAGACAGGGTCAATTTGGTCATAAGATCATGACTATTGATACTGTTCATGGAACAATGCACTTAGTAAAAGAACCATTATTCAGAGGTCAAGCTTCTGGAATGATGTTAATGGCTGATATGAGCAAATGTCAATATCGTCCACTAGTTGGAAATGGTTTAAATCGTGACACTCATATTATTACTAACGTACAAAATTCTGACGAAGATTTACGTAAAGATATGATTGTTACTGAGGCTGGTCTTGAAATAACACTTCCAGAGTGCCACGCACTTTACGAAGTAGAATCAGCGTAAGGAGGTATAGAATATGTATAGTGATCTTATAAATAAGAATAGTGGTAAGTTTGTAGAAAAACTAAGCCCAGAAACTATTTTTGAATGGAACTACATTGACTGTGCTCCACCAGTATTATCTTCAGTAGGTAATTCTGGAGACGGTGTTATGGCTGATGGAGATCAAGGTAGTGTTTTATTTCCTGGAAAAGGTGGACAGATTTATCCTTCAACTATGTGTTATGTCGGAGCTTTTACAGCAGCTGGTACAACACCTGTCGTTGACGGAACTGTTCCTTCAGTAGATACTAACAATACTGCAGCTGGATGGAATATGCAAATGGATGCTGAAACAGCTGACAATACTGGTCTTGAATTAGTTCTTGGCGGTAGTCAGTTTGGAAGTGACAGTAATAAAATTATTGCTGGAACTCATGCAGCTGTAATTGATATGACAATCTATAACGTTGACTGGACTGATTTTGATGCAGCAGTCATAGGTTTTAGAAAAGCTCAAGGCTTTGAAACTGGACATGGTGGAATCCTAGCGGCAGCTTCTGGAGACCCAGCATACACTGATTTCGTAGCTTTTGGTTGTCAATCAGCAGACGATGTACAGATAGCAAGTGCTTTAAATGATGGTAGTCGTACTTACACAGATAGTGGACAAGCGACAGCCGCTGACAAAAATCACAGATTCCAAATTACTTTGGATTCTGATGGTGCTGTCACATATGCACACGTTGGTGCTGCAGTTGCAGGAGATGGCACATTAGCCGCTCCATCAACAACTGCTGCTTTTACTTTTGATAGTGGAGATGTTTTAGTACCTTATATGGTAATACAGGGTACAAATCAAAACAGTGCTATTTATCTAAAAGATCTAAAAGTAACTCGTACACCAGCTGTAGATGGACATAGTGTAGCGTAAAATCCGAATAAATAAGGATTGACAGATATGGATTCTGTGGGGCTATTCAAAAAAAGTTTAGCCCCGAAAATCCTAAAAATTTTAAAATAAGGAAAAGTTATGGCTGTTTATGGTAATGTAAAAGTAAAAGTATTTATACACGATGCTGTCCCAAATATAGAGACTGCTGCGGTTGGTACAATGGCGAGAGATATTAAAGATTATATAGATACATTGGACTCAACAAATAATGAAATTTTGTCAATTACTCACACAGCGCTTAGAGGTGATAGAGTACTAACTGTAGTTGTTGGTGGAACTTAATGTCTAAGTGTCAACATTGCAAAAAACCAAATAAAGAAAATTGGTTTTATTGTAGAGATTGCGGTAAAAGAGCATCTCCACCAAAGTTTACAACAAACTTTTGGATGAGAAGCGATATAGCAAAAAGAACTGATATTGAGTTTGGAACTACGGATATGGAAAGTAGTATAAAGAGGTTTAGTAATGGGTAAGTTTGGTAAAGGATTAAAAACTGTTTCTAGTCGTACAATGACTGGAGGAAAAGGAAATTCAAATGATGTACAAAAAGCCAAAGAAAATGGCAAAGAAAAAGAAAAAAGTTACAAAGAAAAAAGGTAAGAAGAAATAATTAAATGGCAAATTTTGATGCACAAGTAATAGAGTTAGTTGGCGTTACCTATAGTACCGACCAAGCTGCATTAGATCAGTTTATAACTGAAGGAGCTAATGAAGTTATAAATGCCATGCCGCGAGCTCTTATGGAAAGAGTAGCTGAAGAAACTGCTGTTACTGATGGTACAACTCCATCCGAAGGTCATAAGATATTACACGTACTTAGAAATGATGGTACAATAGATCAGCCCTGTAGATTGGTTTTAGCTAGTAAAAGAGGAAGAATACAAGATTCTTCTGATATGGAATTTGCTACTACATCAGACCCAGCATATTATATACAAGATGGAAAGATAAATATATTTCCAAATGGAAATGGGTTGATGGTTTCTATGCCTACATACAGCCAGTCTTCTCCTATAGATGCTAGTCTTAGTGGTACTATAGCAAATTTTCCAAATGAGTATGAATACTTAGTTGTATTATATGCAGCAATTAAAGCTCTTCAACAAGTTTTAAATAGCATTGTATTAGCTGATGCTAGTATATCTTATTCAAATGCTTCTGTTGGAGATGGGATAACTGCTGCTGTAGATTCTATTACAGTTGCGCCTACGGATGCATCTGGTATAACTGACTCTGATGCTCCTTCGGATGCAGCAGGGTCTACTGGTTCTGCTTATACTTCACCTTCCGTAGCAAGTGATAATGGAAGTGAACAGTTAACATCGGTAACTCAATTAGACTCTGAAAATACTATAGATGATTTTGATGGTAATGCTATAGAGTTTGATCAGTGGTGGGCAACTGCAGCTCATCTTATAGAGGATGAAGAAGATTCTGAATTAGCACAACTTCAAATAGCTAAAATAAGTGCATATATAGATGCTTTTCAAGCAGAAGTTCAAGATGCTCAAGCAGCTATGCAAGCAACTATTGAAGATGCAAGACAATCTACTCAAGCATCAATTGCAAATGCTTCTAATGATGTATCAACTAATAACGCATCAATAGCAAGTAGAACTCAAGCTTCTATTGCAAATGCCTCTAATGATGTTAACGCTTCTATTCAAAAAATGCAGTTATCAACACAAGCATCGATACAAAAAATGCAACTATCTACTAATGTAAATATTACAAATGCTGCTAAGACAATGGAAGCATTAATACAGGATTATGCTGCTTTAGTTACAGAAAAAACAAATGAATATAATTGGGCTCTAGGACAACAAGCAAAATTACAAGCTGATTACGATAAAGGTATTCAGATAATGAGAGGCGCATAGTGGCTAAAACTCTAGTAACATTAAATACATCTCCAACTCCTACATTGGTAACTCTTAATACTTCTCCATCTTGGACTAGTGTTACTTTAAATACATCACCTTCTTCTTGGATACTTATAGGAAGTGTAAAAGATATGACTGTAAATAATTGGGAAGATGAGACTAGGAAATGGGAACAAATTGGATTACTAGGAAAGGATTCTGACTAATGGCTGTACATAGTTTAACAGTAAAACAAATTATATCTAGAGTAAGACAAGCTTTTCCAGACGCTCCAGAAACTTATATAATGAATTTAATTAATGAGGCATTGGTAGAGTTAGGAAAATATAATACTAAGATTGAATATGCTAAATTAACTACTGTTGCAGATCAACAGTGGTATACATTAAGTGATTCTAATTCTGGAATAGAAGTAAACAAAGTTTATAGAGTAGATTTCATGGATTCATCTGGAGACTATGTAAAAATACCTAGATTATTAAATAACGAAATACAAACAATGGATATAGACTAATGGCTAGTAGTTATAATAACCCAGAAGATTTTATTGCTTGGTTTATAACTGGAGACCATATTGCTGTTGTTACTACAAAAGGTAGTGATAGCGATACTGTTCACCAAAAAGAAGGTGATTATAAACCTATAGATGAGGCAGTTACAAATGGCGTGCTAATGCATTATTCAGCTGAACCTAACGCAGTATCATCTATTGCACACACTCCAGATATTGATAATACAATGCATTCTTCTTTAATAGACTATGTAAAATTTAGATTATACCAGGATAAAGCTGGTATAAGTTCAGACCCAAACCTTTCATCAGTTTCTATGGCAATGGCTAGGAATCATGAGTTAAAATGGACAGAGTCCACAAAAAGATTTGGAATGAAAAAACGTGATAAGACTGGTGGCGCAAGAAGGATAATGCCAGCAGATTTAAGATAGCCCTAGAGGCGGTGGCGGAGGTTTAAGGAGTATAATATGGCTTTTCCAGAATTTCAAACAAAAGAAGTTTTAAACAAGGTTTTAAACTCAGGCAAAGATGCTCTGAATGTAGACCTTTCTGATTCAGTAACTGTTACTGTTGATAGTGAATTTCCTGCTGCAGCTGCGTTAGCAGATGACTCAGGTAATCCAACTACAACATCAGTTGGTTCTCACTTATTAGGATATGATAGTGGTAACACTAATTGGAATAGAGTAGAGGTAGATGATGCAGGTCATTTACAAATAGATGTTTTATCAATTACTGCAGGTGATAATAATATAGGTAATGTAGATATAGCGTCTATAGCTGCTGGCGACAACAATATTGGTAACGTAGATATAGCAAGTGCTTTGCCTGCTGGCTCTAATACAATAGGAGTTGTTGATCTTGGCTCTACTGATAATGCTGTATTAGATGCAATGGTAGTTGATTTAGCAGCTATGGAAGTATTGTTAACTGCAGCTAACGTAGATCACGCAGCTAATGAAGCTTTACTTACTACTATAGATTCTGATACTAATGATATAAAAACTGATATTGCAGCTTTAGAAGTTCTTTCAACAGCAGCTAATGTTGACCTTGCTGAAATAGAAGTTGCAACAGAAGCATCTCAAGCAGCTTTAGAAAAAATGTTATATGGAACAGCACTTGCTGTAAATATTTCAGGTGGTGACCACTCATTAGGAGCTACTTATGAAGCATTTTTTATAGGCGTTGGTGGAGATATAAGTTTAGATTGCGCAACAAGTGGAAGTAATATAGTTTTTAAAAATGTTGCAAGTGGACAGTTATTACCAGTAAGAGCTACTGTTGTAAATCAAACAGGAACAACAGCTACTGATATAGTAGCATTGAAAGCTTAATATGCCTTTAGGATGGAAAAGAACAGGTTTAAACTTTTTAAGATCAATATATGACGTTATTTGGAATAAGGTTAAATTAGATTGGGATGAAGATAATGTTAAATGGGATGAGCATACAGGATAAAAATTATGAATAGGAAAATATTATGGCAGCTTTAGGTTCACAAACAATAGCAGATAGTTACGAACAACTACTGCACGTAGATACTAATGGTGGAGGAAATACCACAACACACGTTAGTGTTAAAGATGGAGATAACGGAACAACTTTTGGATTTACAATAGCATCAGACGCGTTAATGATGACGAGCACCAATCGTTTAGAATTTGGTGATAATGCAACATACATTCATCAATCTTCTGATTCGGTGTTAAGCGTAGTTTCTGATGGAGATATCATATTAGACGCAGGAAGCACTGGTTCAGTTTACGCTAGTGGAGCCGCTGGTACTGGTAATACAGCATTTGGAGATGACTCTGGAATTGCTTTAACAGGAAATTATAATACATTATATGGTAGTCGAGCTGGCTCGGCTCTTGCAGGTGGTGGCAATAACGTAGCTATGGGTAGAAACGCATTAGCTACTCATGTTGGTGGAAGTTATAATATAGCTATTGGCGTAGGAGCAATGGGAGATACAGATGGTAATAGTGGTGTTAATATTGATGATTCTCTTGGGAATGTTTTAATCGGTGAAGGAGCTGGTGGTGGAGCTTGGGGAGGTTCAGCCGCAGTTAATTATACTGTTGGAGTTGGATATCAGGCTTTAAATGGAGCTTTGACTAGTGGCGCTACTGGTTCAGTTGGTGTAGGTTATAGAGCTGGATATGCTCTTACAAGTGGTGCGCAAAATACTATTATTGGTTATAGTGCTGCAGATGCTATGACGACTGGTGGGTATAATGTTGCCATGGGAGTTGATGCTTTAGGAGCTTCTGTAGATGTAGATTTATCTGTTGCGATAGGTCATTCAGCCATGGGTGGTGGGAATGTAACAGACGCAGCTGATGGTACAGTTGCAGTAGGAAAGGATGCTTTAGTAAGTCTTACATCTGGTGCTGGAAATGTTGCCATAGGTTATCAAGCTCTTGATGCAGATGATGGTGGAAACTATAGCACAGCAGTAGGATACCAAGCTTTAACCGACCAAGCTGGTACATCAGGTGATGATGCAGGTAATACGGCAGTTGGATTTAAAGCTGGATTTGATGTCTCAACAGGTGCTTATAATACTATTATGGGTAGAACTGCTGGATTCGCAATATCAACTGGGTCAAATAATATAACTATTGGTGCTGAAACTGCAAAAGGTCTTACAATAGGAAATCATAATACTGCTGTAGGAACACAAGCTTTACAAATAGAAGATGTTGGAAATCACACAGTTGCTATTGGTTTTGGAGCTTTAAATAAACAAAATTCAGATAGTAACAATGAAATAACAGGGAATACAGCAGTTGGTGGTTATGCTGGGTATTATAATGTAACTGGAACTCATAATACACTTCTTGGTTATGAAGCTGGTTTTGGGTCAAATACTTATAGTCACAGCGAAAACACTATGGTTGGATACCAAGCTGGAAAAGGTGTTTTAGGTGGAGGTAGAAATGTTTATGTAGGTTTTCAAGCTGGTGAGGTAGCAACAACTGCTGATTACAATGTAGCCATTGGATATGAAGCTTTTTCTACAACGGATGATGCTGACTATAATGTTGCTATAGGTTATAAGGCTATGCAAGATTTAAGCACAAGTCTTAATGATGGCGAAGGACTTAATACTGCTGTTGGAGCATTAGCTTTATCTGAAGCTACTACTTGTCAGTATAATGTTGCTGTTGGATATAAAGCGATAGGAGATGGAATTTGCACAGGAAATGGTAATACTGCTATTGGAAAAGAGGCTGGTCTAAATATAACAAGTGGTTCTGTTAATGTAGTTATTGGTCATACCGCTGGAGCGAGCCTTGTAACAGGTGCTCAAAATATAATTATTGGAGACGCAGCAGCTAATGAAACGGTAAGTAATGCTATTAGTGGTAATGCAAGTGTTATTATAGGATACCAAGCTGGGAATGAAATGCAAGGAGCAACTACAAATAATACTTGTGTAGGAGCCGCAGCTGGTATTGCTCTAACAACTGGTGCAAACAATTTATTTTTAGGTCACGACGCTGGAAGAAGTGGTTCACCTGGTGGAGAAAAAACCACTGGCTCAAGTGATATATGTTTAGGTGATGAAGACATTGACCAAGCTAATATTGAAGTTGATTGGACTGTTGCATCTGACAAACGAGATAAAACTGATGTTAAAGATTTAGATTTAGGATTAGAATTTATCAATAAACTAACACCAGTAACCTACAAATGGGATAAGCGTTCTAAGTATGGTAACAAATATGAAGAAGGTTATGACCTTAATGCACAAGTTCCTGATGGTACTCACAAACAAGATTGGTTAGATGTTGGGTTTTTAGCTCAAGATGTTGCAGATATTGAAGCTTCTTATAATTATAAGATTTCAGAAAAAACAAATCTAACAACATCATTAAGTGATGATGGGAAACAATATGGAACTAAATATGCTAAATTTGTACCAATGTTAGTTAAAGCAGTTCAAGAATTATCAGCAAAAGTAAAAGCGTTAGAAGACGCATAACAAATTAATAAATAGGAATAGTATGAAAAATTATAAAGCATTAAAAGCAGCAAGTAAAGTTTCAGTTGCAAAGGTAAAAGTAGTTGACCAAGCTAAAGTTGATGAAGTCAAAGATGGCGATGGTAATATTACAACTTATTCTCAAGAAGAACGTTCTCACGAAGAACTACAGGTAGTTTGTAAATGTTATAACCCAAATACTGGCGAAGCTAAAGATGACTCTATTAGGGCTTATTCACTTTCAGAAGTGAAACGTGAAATAGACCGCTGTAAAGAACATGTTAAAGAAATAGAAGATAAACAATCTGATTGGGAAGAATTAGAAAAAGACTTGAAAGCTCTTTAATATGGGTAAAGCATTTATGTGGACATTTGTAGGATTCTGTTTAGGTTTGGCAGTTGTCGAACTCACGGATGGTGTACCTGCAAAAAAAGTTAATTATGATAGATATGAGGTAAGATATATTTATAGACCTTATCCTAATCAACATTATTATAATTATCGTGTACACCCTGATACCTTTAATAATCAAAGACCACAAAGACAATCTTCTAATGGTAACAATGGAGAGACTAGAACTAATACACAGACTCAGACATTTGACCATACTTCACAGCAAAGAACAGAGAGTTGGGGTACTAAAAATTGAATCAAAAATTTGGAAATCTATATGCAAGGTTTTTAGTCGTATTTGGAATATGGGTAGCCTTTGCATTTATGTTTGAGATAGGACACTAATGAAATATTTACCATTACTATTTTTAATGTCTTGTGCTCCTAATGTTATGCAT